>OLRT01002480.1_pt1 | contig 11559 bp, 9 predicted proteins | sample 1672021 | NCBI WGS metagenome assembly OLRT01 (sample SAMEA3136637, study PRJEB25190) | human gut metagenome | reverse complement strand
AGGCTCTGGTAGCCGTTGGGCTTGGGGGTGGAGATATAATCCTTGAAGCGGTTGGGCAGCGGGTGGTACATATCGTGGATGAGGCCCAGGGTGCTGTAGCACTCGGCCAGCGTATCCAGAATGACACGGACGGCATAGATATCGTAGATCTCATCGAAGGAGACGCCGGAAGCGCTGCCGGAACCGTGATCCCAGAAGATCACAGCTGTGTGATCCGCGGGATAATTGGTGGAGCAGAAGTCAAGAAAATCGGCCAGGGTGGAAGCCTCCCCCATGCTGGCGGAAGGGACGGAATCCACAAAACTCAGCTCCTCGTCCTGGTAGACATAGCGCTCCAGGCAAGAGGGATCGACGGTTTCATTCTGCCATTCCGTGGCGCCGCCGGTCTCAACGACAACGGTGACATTTTCCGGGAGAGAGACCTCCAGCATCTCGGAGAGATCCTCCGTGGCACAGCCGTACTGGCTTTCCAGGTCGCTGCCGCAGAGATACCAGTAGACAGCCCAGGTTTCGTCCGTCTCATCATTGGCGGAGACGGGAAGAGAGCCCAGAAGGGAGAGGGCGGAGATGTAAAACAGAAATTTTTTCATAGGTACCTTCTTTCTGCCGAATGGGCTTTTTTTTAATCATATCATCCTGATGGGGGAGAAGCAAGAAAGGAGGGACAAAAAGACGGTTTCCGGGCCGAGGAAAGGTCGGAGTGCCCGCTTGCAAATGAGAAAAAAACTGCTATACTGATAAGTACAGACAGAGTCTGATCACATCTATGGAGGTAGAAAAATGAAGTACAGCAAATTTGAAAAACTGGGGATTTCTACGTCACTTTTAGGTTTTGGATGCATGCGTTTTCCACAGACGCCGGATGGAAAGATCGATGAGCCGGAAGCAGAGAAAATGCTGGATACAGCCATCAAGGCCGGCGTTACCTATATCGATACGGCTTACCCGTATCACAATGGAGACAGCGAGCCTTTTGTGGGTAAGGTACTGAAAAAATATGACCGGGATTCCTTCTATCTGGCCACAAAACTTCCGATCTGGAAGCTGGAGAAAAAAGAGGATGTAAAGAGAATTTTTGACGAGCAGCTGGAGCGCCTGGCTGTGGATCATGTGGATTTTTATCTTCTGCATGCCCTGGACAAGGAAGCCTGGGAAAAGGTAAAAGAGCTGGATGTGCTTCCTTTCGTGGAGTCCATGCGTGAGGCCGGAAAGATCCGTTATATCGGCTTTTCCTTCCACGATGATTATGAAGTCTTTGAGGAGATTCTGACGAGCCGTCCCTGGGATTTCTGCCAGATCCAGTACAACTACATAGACCGTGACATTCAGGCAGGCGATAAGGGCTATGCGCTGGCTGAGAAGCTGGGTGTTCCCTTGGTAATCATGGAGCCGGTCAAAGGCGGTTCCCTGGCAGCTCTTCCCGAGGAAGTAGAAGCTCCATTCAAGGAGGCAAGACCGGAGGCCAGCACTTCTTCCTGGGCCCTTCGCTGGGTGGCATCCCATCCGGATGTCCATGTGGTATTAAGCGGTATGTCCACGATGGAGCAGGTGGAGGACAACCTGAAAACTTTCGGCAATTTTGAGCCTCTGACTGAGAAGGAAGAGAAAATCGTGGAGGGAGTTGCCGCTACCATCAAGGCCAGAACGAAGAATGGCTGTACGGGCTGCGCTTACTGTATGCCCTGCCCGCATGGCGTCAATATTCCGAAGAACTTCCGGATCTGGAACGACCTTGCCATGTACGGAAATGAGGAGATCACCAGACAGAATTATTTCAAGTATCTGCCGGAAGCAGAGCGGGCCGATAAGTGCAAAGCCTGTGGAAAATGCGAGAAAGTCTGTCCCCAGAGCCTGTCCATCCGTGAGAATCTGAAACAGGTGCAGGAAGAGATGGAAGCGCTGAAAAATAAATAAGCTTAAAATGCAAGGGCGGTTCATAGACACATGAGCCGCTTTTGTCGATTTGACGGAAAAATTAAAAAATACTGGACATCTTTCACAAATAAGCTATAATAAATGCAAAAAGTACCAGTCGAAAAAAGGCGAAAGAGGGTGTTTTGTATGAGAGAAATTTTTGATCTTTATTCATACCTAAAAATTTCCGGGGCCCAGGCAGCCGGAAGGCGTCTGAAGGCAAGGGAAGCCGGGATTCATGTTCCGGTATTTCTGCAGGCAGATATTTCGGTCCATTGCAATCTGTCCTGTCCAGGTTGTGAGAACGGTTATATTCATACGAAACATCAGGAAGAGCTCATGACGGTAAACGAGTGGGATGTTCTGTTCCGGGAGGCGGAAAAGCTGGGTATCCGCTTTTTCTTTCTCACCGGTGGAGAGCCGCTGATGGAGAGGGAGATCCTGGAGCGGGCGGCCCGGTATCAGAACAGCTGGTTTCTGGTTTTCACGAAGGGAACGCTTCTGAATGAAGAATATGATCAGTTTTTCAGCGATCACCGGAATCTGGTTCCCATGCTCTGTCTTGATGCCTGCTCGGATATCAACCTGGAGAAAATGGGAAAGAGTTCCTATCTTTATGAGAGCCTTATGTATTCCATGGATGCTCTGAGCCGTCGGGATATTGTATATGGAACCAGCGTTACCCTGACAGGAGAGAACAGAAACCGCGTTCTCACCAGAGGCTTCCTGGATGGACTGAACCGGAGAAAATGCAACGGCGTCCTCTATCTCGTCCGGGATGAGGCAGACGGCCACGGCGCGGGTCATGGCGTGGGAAATCCGGCCTGGGACGGAAGCCTTCGCCTGACGGAAGAGGAAAAAGAAGAGGTGAAGGAGAACTTAAAGGAGCTCTGGAAGGACTATCACGATATGGTATTGTATACACTATCCAGAAGCGGACATTTCTTGGGGCAGCCCTTTGAAAAGGCGGAGGTTTACCGGGTTTCCGCAGAAGGGAATGTATACAATTCTCCCGCAGGCCTGGAAAAACTGGGAAATCTCAGGGAAAAAGATCTCCGGAGCATTTTGCAGAGGTAGTAAGTTTACATTTTGATTACAAAATCTTGTATACTTTTGTGAGCCACAACAGCTATAATTTTATTAGGCTTTACGGCAGCAGTTCGCGTCAGAGCTGTTGCTTTTTCATGTAACAGGAAATTCTGCTGGATTACCGGTTACACAAATATATGAGGGGCAGGATAAAGAATGGAACAGTTGAAGGAATATCTGGAGAAATTGGAAAGCGCCGATATGACGGCGGCTTTTTGTATAGATGGAGAAGAAGAGGCGGAGGTCAGGGGGGGGACCTTTGATTCCAAGGAGGTGGTTTCCGGCGGGATCTTTGTATGCAAAGGGAAAAACTTCCGGGTGGAGTATTTAAAGGAGGCCCTGGAGCGGGGCTGTATCTGTTATGTGAGCGAGAAGCGGTACGAGCTTTCGGAAGAGACCGCCTGGATTCAGGTGAAAGATATCCGGAAGGCCATGCCGGTGCTGGCGGCCATTTTCTACCGGACGGAGCCGCTGCCGCTTCATCTCACCGGCGTCACGGGAACCAAGGGAAAGACGACCACTTCCTATTATATTAAGGCGATCCTGGATGTCTGGGAGAAGAAGCAGCAGGGGAAGGAGACAGGCATCCTTTCCTCCGTGGATATCTACGACGGAAAAGAACTGGTACCGGCGAAGATGACTACGCCGGAGGCTATGGAAATCCACCGCCATATCCGGAACTGTGCGGACGAGAGCATCCGTTATCTGACGATGGAGGTCTCCAGCCAGGCGCTGAAATATAAGAGAGTACGGGGGCTGAAATTTGATGTGGGGATCTTCCTCAACATCTCCGAGGATCACATCAGTCCCTGCGAGCATGAAAATTTCGAGGATTATTTTACCTCGAAGCTTTCTCTTTTCAAGCAGACGAAGGTGGCCTGCGTGAATCTGGACAGCGCAGAGAAAGAGAGAATCCTTTCTGCCTCTCAGATTGCGGAGAAGGTGCTGACCTTCGGAACCACGGGAGCGCCGGATATCTGGGGGCACGATATCGAGATGCACGGGGGAAGGATTTCCTTCTGGGTGCGCTGCGACCGGTTCCATGAGAAGTTCAATCTCCGGATGCACGGTCTTTTCAATGTGGAAAATGCGCTGGCTGCCATCACGGCGGCTTATGCCTACGGGGTGGATGTGGACTCCATGAAGGAGGCTCTGGCCAATGTGCAGGTGAAGGGACGGATGGAAGAGTTTGAGAGCCGCGACCGGAAACTGGTGGCCATCGTAGATTACGCTCACAACCGGCTGAGCTTCGAGAAGCTCTATGATTCTGTATATAAGGAATATCCGGGCTATGAGATCTACACGGTCTTCGGCTGTCCAGGAGACAAAGCATTGAACCGGCGGCGGGATCTGGAACTGATTTCCGGGCTTTTTTCCAACCGGGTTTATCTCACGACGGATGATCCGGGGACGGAATCTGTGACCAGGATTTCCGAGGAGACCGGTCATTATGTGGAGATGGTGGGCTGTCCCTGCGAGTGCATTGAGGACCGGGCGCTGGCGATTCACCGGGCAATTCAGGACGCGGGAGAGAAGACCGTCGTGCTGGTTCTGGGAAAAGGAAGCGAGGGGCGGCAGCGTTTCGGAAACCTCACTTACGACTGTCCCACGGATTCCGAGATGGTGCGAAAGAGCATGAATAATTACGACCGCCAGACCATACGGCGGAAAGTTTCACGGAGAACATAGAAATTATTTTTCCGGCTGCTGGAAGTAAAAAATCCGGCAGCCGGATTTTTGCTGCCATGCATATGAGAAAAAAGAAATGTTTGTCCGCGATAGAAAGACAAATATCTTCCTTGTGAAAAGACAGGTGTCATGATAAAATAAAACCTGCCGGAAGGTTCCGGTAATACGAAAAAAGAGAAAACGGAGATTTTATATGGAAAAGATTGTGCTTGCTTCTTCTTCTCCGAGAAGACGGGAGCTTATGGCCCGGGCTGGGTTTAGATTTGAAGTGATTGTAAGTGAAGCAGATGAAAACATCGAGGTGGAGGCCCCGGACCGAATGGTGGAGGAGCTCTCCAAAAGAAAAGCGGGAGCCGTGGCAGAACTGGTGAAAACGCAGGGCTTTGCCGAGGATTCCGTTCTGATCGTCGGGGCCGATACCATGGTGTCCATCGATGGGAAAAAGCTGGGAAAACCGAAAGATGAAAAGGGAGCGGAAGAGATGCTGGAGGAGCTTTCCGGCAGAACGCATCAGGTGTATACAGGAGTAACACTGATCCGGCTGAAAAAAGCAGAAAACGGCAGTATTTTGCAGGAGAGCAGGACGTTTTCCGAGGGGACGGACGTCTCCTTTTATCCGATGACGGAGCGGGAGATCTGTGACTACATCGCCACCGGGGAGCCCATGGATAAGGCAGGGGCTTACGGAATCCAGGGAAAAGCGGCGATTTTTGTCAAAGGAATCCGGGGGGACTACAACAATGTGGTAGGACTTCCCATCGCAAGGCTCTATCAGGAGCTGAAAAGCTGGAAAGAGAAAAAATAGAAAAGAGGGATATTTTGAAAAACAGAATTTTGGTCATAGAGGATGATACTGCCATTTCTGAGCTGATCTCCATGAATCTCACAGTGGCGGGGTATGATACGGAGGCGCTTTTCGACGGAAACGAGGTGGAAGAGCTCTTAAAAACGGACAGGAATTTCGATCTGGCCCTTCTGGACGTGATGCTTCCGGGAAAAGACGGTTTCGAGCTCATGGACCTTATGAAGGAGGCGAAGATTCCGGTGATCTATCTCACGGCGAAAAGCGACGTGGGCTCGAAGATCCGGGGACTTCGTTCCGGAGCGGAGGATTACATTGTCAAGCCTTTCGAAGTGCTGGAGCTTCTGGTCCGCGTCGAAAAAGTGCTGGAGCGGACCGGACGGCAGATCAGCCGGATCACTGTGGGCGATATCGAGATCAATTTAAATGAGCATCAGGTCACAAAAAACGGCCAGGAAGTCAGCTTAAAACCCCTGGAGTACGATCTTCTGGTGCTGCTGGCGAAGAATAAAAACATGGCTTTTACCCGGGAACAGCTCTTAAATCAGGTCTGGGGAAGCGATTATCTCGGGGAGACCAGGACCGTGGACGTCCACATCGGCCAGCTTCGGAAAAAACTGGAACTTTTTGATGTGATCAAGACGATTCCCAAGATCGGATACCGTCTGGAGGATTAAGGATGAAGTTATGGAAGAAAATTTCCCTTCTGACGGCAGTGGTGCTTTTCATTGCCATGGGGATTTTCGGAGGCGGCATGCTGTACGAGACCTGGAAGTACAACCTGAACCAGACCGTCAGCAGCTACCAGCAGCAGATGAAGGTCAATTCTTATGTCATCGCCCAGGAGATCAACAACAATCCGCTCTCCCGTTTCAGCGAGGTGACGAGGAAATCCTTTCTGAATTATACCGTGCAGAAATACGGCGGGACGGATTACATTCTGCTGAAAAACGGCCAGGAGGTCGTGAATCTCACGGGCTACACGCTGGTGAGTGGGGAGGATGCGCGGTTTAATGATCAGGATCCGGCCTATGTCCTGCAGAAAACGGACAACCGCCATCTTCTGGTCATGGGGCAGACGCTGAAGACGGAGAAAAAGGAAAATCTCAAATTTCAGCTCATTCTTGTGAAGGATATTTCCGGTATTTATGAGGAAATGAGAAAGCAGATGTGGCTTTTCATCATGATCTATCTGGTGGTGATCTTTTTTGCTGTGGATATTGTATTCTGGCTCGTGCGGATGGTCTTAAAACCGCTGACGGAGCTTGAGAACACCGCGGGGGCCATCAGCCGGGGTGACTGGGAGCGGCGCTGTCGGGTTCGTCGAAATGACGAGATCGGCAAGGTGAGCGTGGCTTTCAACCGGATGGCGGACAAGATGGAGGAACAGATGGAGGAGCTGGAGACCGTTTCCGAGCGGCGGCGTCAGCTGCTGGGAAGTCTGACCCATGAGCTCAAGACGCCCATGACTTCGATTATCGGCTATTCCGACACGCTTCTCCATGTGAAAATTTCCGAAGAGCAGCAGAAAAAAGCCCTGGAGCACATCAATTCCGAATGCCGTCGTCTGGAGCGTCTTTCCGGAAAAATGATGACCCTCATCGGTCTTTATGACGAGGACCGGATTCACAAGGAACCTTACCCGGTGGACAGACTGGTCCGGGAGGTGGCCGATCTGGAGCGCTACCATATGCAGGACAGTCAGATGGAGCTTCTGGCTTTCTCCGAGAGCTGGGAGTGTGAGATGGATGTGGACCTGATGGAAAGCCTTCTGGTGAACCTTCTGGACAACGCCATCAAGGCCTCGAAGCCGGGCTCTGTCATTGAGCTTCACGGGGAAAAGGGCTGCATCTGGGTTCGGGATTTCGGAAAAGGAATTCCGAAGGAAGAGATACCGCGGATTACGGAGGCCTTTTATATGGTAGATAAATCCCGGAGCCGGAAGGCCGGAGGCATTGGCATGGGTCTGGCGCTCTGCCAGAAAATCGCCGAGATTCACAGGGCGAACCTTGTGATCGAGAGCGTTGTGGGTCAGGGAACGAAAATCAGCGTGGTATTTCAGGAGGAGACGGACGAATGAGAAAAGGGAGAATTTTGCTGACAGGTTTTCTTCTGGGGAGTCTTTTGCTGAATGGCTGCAGCCGGAATTCCAGCCTTCAGGTGGTGGTTCCGAAAAAAGAGCAGGAGAGTGTGCTTTTAAATCAGGGAGATGAGAGCAGCGTGCAGGAGCAGGTTCAGGCTCCCGTGCGTTACCTCTGCGATAAAGATTTCAGCAATTTCCGCCTGTTGGCCAACGCGCGGGTCATTGTGCCGGAGGTGGAAGGAATCCAGCTGAAAAAGATCAGAAGCCGGAATTTTTCCAGTGAGGAGATGGAACGCATGGAAAAAGCCCTCATGAAGGGCGGCGCTTTCTATGAGATCAGGCAGGGGTTCGACTATGATACGGAAATCAAAGAGACGGAGATCGAGGAGGAGTACGGTTATAATGCTTCCAGCCAGGCAAGTCTTCAGAAGAAGGAAGTCGGGTTTACCATGGGGACCGGCGAGGCGGCTGCGGAGGTTCAGGAGGTTCCTGTTGGTGAGAATGTGGAAACTTTTACAGAAGGGAGTACCTACGAGGAGCTCTATTCCGGCCAGACAGAGATGGTAAAACCCAAGCCTCCGGACAGCTACGCGGATGCCTGGAAGCTTCTCTGTGATTTCCTGGATGGAAAGAAAACCTTCTATTTTAATACGGAGGATGATTTTACTACACTGCAGGAGCTCTTGGGAGAGACGGCCGAGAAGGAAAGCGACTGGAGAGAGCAGCTTATGACCCAGAATCTCGTCATGCTCTGTGAGGAGCTTTCCTGGAGCACAGCGGATGGAACCAACTGGGAGAGAAAGGAGCTGAAAGACCTTGCAGGCAGAAGTGAATTTCTGGGGTTTGCCATGATGGATAACGGCTTTTTTGCCTGCACAATGCAGCACTATATGGATGAACTGAATCCGGTGCAGTTTACGATGTACCTCCCTTATGCGGATGTTTTTTCCAGTCAGGATGCGGAAAAGCTGAACGAAGCCCAGAATGGGGTAAACCGGATCCATGAGGAAAATCTGGCAGAGGTGGATCTCCAGAAGCAGGGAAGCGAGCTGATGAGAACGCTTGGACTGGAGGAGACAGAGCTCTGGGAGGTCAAAGACGGGATGCTTTTCTGGTGGAGCAAGCTGGATGCCATGGTTCAGCAGACGGATGAGGAGCCGGTGAGGCGCTTTTCCTATTGCAGAAGTGTGGATGGCGTGCCGGTGATCCGTACTTCCACAGCAACCTATTGTGACATTCAGGACGACGGTCTCATGAACTGGCCCCAGGAAGATATTAACGTGGTCTATGGAAAAAACGGCCTTGTCTCTTTCAACTGGATGGCGCCGGTCGAGATCGAGGACTGGCAGGATGATTATGCGTTCCTTCTGCCTTTTTCAGAAATTTCTCAGATTTTTGAGGAAATGCTGGAGGGTAGTCTGACGATAGATGCTGGAGTCCTTACGGGAGATCTGAATATATCTGAGGTGCGCCTGGGGTATGTGAGGGTCATCAGCAAGGATCTTCTGCAGGAAGACAGCAACGTTACCACAGAGAACGGAGTGGAGGTCTATACAGGTGTTCTGGTGCCTGCCTGGAGCTTTATCGGGACAGCCACGGGCTCTGTGGCGGAGGCCTACGGCGTGGAAGAAGGGACCAGAATCAGCTACATGACTATCAATGCCACTGATGGAAGTATCATCGGGAACTAAAGAAGGAGGAGCCTTTATGAAAAATGTTGTTCTCATCGGAATGCCGGGATCCGGCAAAAGTACCGTTGGCGTAGTCCTGGCGAAGGTGCTCGGCTACCGTTTTATCGATTCAGATCTGGTGATCCAGGAAGCGGAAGGAAAACTTTTACATGAGATTATCTCAGAAAGAGGAATCGAAGGCTTTCTGGAGGTAGAAAATAAGATCAACAGCGAACTGAATCCGGAGCGGAGCGTCATTGCCACAGGAGGCAGCGTCATCTATGGAAAAGACGCCATGGAACATTTAAGTGAGATTGGTACCGTGGTCTATCTGAAGCTTCCCTATGACGTTCTGGTCCGTCGCCTGGGAAATTTAAAAGACAGGGGAGTGGTGCTGAAAGAAGGACAGACCCTGAAAGGGCTTTACGAAGAGCGTACCCCGCTTTATGAAAAATATGCACAGCTGACCGTGGATGAGGAAACTCTGGGCATCCGGGAGACGGTGGAGCTGGTGGCAGAGGCCCTGAAAAAGGAGTGAGCCGGATACTTATCAGATAGGTCGAAAAATAAACACGCAGGGAAATGTATCCATGGAATCACCTGATTATGTCCTGAATATTGGATAATATGTATAAAAACGGATTAAAAATTTAAGAAAATATTATGATTTCAAGCTAAAATCACCGAAATCTTAATTTTTGTTTACAAACAGGGTGAAAAAGACTATAATAATCATTAGTTTCGATGCGTAAGCGAGGACAATGGTGCCACCGAAGATGAGAAGAGAAGCCCTGAACCTACGGGAGAGGTTTTCTTTGCATGCGGTGGCTTTTATCGGTAAAGGGCAGGATTGTGAAGCTGCCTGAGTCTGAATAAAAAAGAATATTTGAGGTGTCTTTATGGATCAATATATAATTAAAGGTGGAAATCCGTTAGTTGGCGAGGTAGAGATCGGCGGAGCGAAAAACGCGGCTCTCGGCATCCTGGCAGCAGCGATCATGACGGATGAGACCGTGGTGATCGATAACCTGCCTGATGTTCAGGATATCAATGTACTTCTGGAGGCCATTGCCGGAATCGGCGCGAAGGTGGACAGACTGGACCGTCATAAAGCTGCAATCAATGGATCTATGATCGGTGACTGCAGTGTCGACTATGAATATATCAAAAAGATCAGAGCTTCCTATTATCTTCTGGGAGCCCTGCTGGGTAAATATAAGAGAGCGGAAGTTCCCCTTCCCGGCGGCTGCAATATCGGAAGTCGTCCCATAGACCTTCATCTGAAGGGTTTTAAATCTCTGGGAGCAGAGGTGGAGATCCGTCATGGATCTATCATCGCCAAGGCAGAGCGTTTAAGAGGAAGCCATATTTTCCTGGATACCGTTTCTGTAGGTGCGACCATCAATATTATGATGGCAGCTTCTATGGCAGAGGGCTATACGATCATCGAGAACTCCGCCCGTGAGCCTCACGTTGTTGATGTGGCAAACTTCCTGAACAGCATGGGAGCCAACATCAAGGGTGCAGGAACCGATGTGATCCGTATCCGCGGAGTGGAGAAGCTTCATCGCACGGAGTACTCTATCATTCCGGACCAGATCGAGGCAGGAACCTTTATGTTTGCCGCAGCAGCCACCAAGGGCGATATCATGGTGAAAAACGTGATTCCGAAGCATCTGGAGGCTACCACAGCGAAGCTTGAGGAGATCGGCTGCGAGGTGGAAGAGTTTGATGACGCGGTGCGTGTGGTCGCATCCAAGCGTCTCCGGAACACCCATGTAAAGACCCAGCCGTATCCGGGCTATCCGACGGACATGCAGCCCCAGATCGGTGTAACCCTGGCTCTGGCTTCGGGAACCAGCATTGTGACAGAGAGTATTTTTGAGAACCGTTTCAAATACATCGATGAGCTCACCCGCATGGGAGCCAATGTGAAGGTGGAAGGAAACAGTGCGATTATCACCGGCGTGGAAAAATTCACAGGAGCAAGAGTCAGCGCTCCGGATCTGAGAGCAGGAGCTGCTCTTGTGATCGCAGGACTGGCTGCGGAGGGTATTACCGTGGTCGATGATATCGTGTATATCCAGAGAGGATATGAGTGCTTCGAGGAGAAGCTGAGAAGCCTTGGAGCGGAGATTAAGAGAGTGTCTTCGGAGAAGGAGATACAGAAGTTTAAACTTAGAGTTGGATGATATAAAAAAAGAGGGCGGGAGGCTCTCTTTTTTATATGGGGGCTTTGGAAAGCCACCAGGGAATAAGCAGGGGGAAAACCATCGGAGTCTTGCAGTCCTGGTTTTCCCCCTGCACCCCCT
>OLRT01002473.1_pt1 | contig 11579 bp, 9 predicted proteins | sample 1672021 | NCBI WGS metagenome assembly OLRT01 (sample SAMEA3136637, study PRJEB25190) | human gut metagenome | reverse complement strand
CCCGCCGATGCCAGCACGCCCACAACCACCACGCGCGAATTCCAGCGCTGCGACAGCTTGCGATACGTTGCCACGCATACAGCGATCCACGTCAGGTAACCAAGAAACGATGCCAGCTCGCCCTGCGAGGCCATGCCCTGCGTCACCGCATAGCTCGGATACAGCTTCGTGGAGAAGCACGCCAGGTACACCCAGCTCATGTACAGGCCAAACGCCAACGCGCTCATCAGCGGCGACGAGCCCAACGGCCCGCCAGCAAAAACCGCGCGCACTTTGGCGCCCAGCGGCTCCACATCAGGCCGCGCGCCTTGCGCACCCTGCGAGCCTTCACCAACCACATCACGCGCAGCGCCCGATACGTCAGCACTCTGGCGTATTCGTTCCGTCTTATTCCCCATGCTCGCCCCCTCTTTTCGCGCCCCCATCGGCCAAGCGGGAGCCGCCCTCATCTGCGTATGCTCCCGCTTGTTTCATGCTATTCGATTGCTAAACGTCGCGCATGCGGTCAAACCGCCAATCGGCGAAATTCGCTAGCGCCAGGTCGAATCGCCGCTGTTCCAGTACAGGTCCTGGTAAACGGCCGTGATGCCGTCGCCCTCGCTTTCACCGTGCAGCGGCGGCACGATGCCCATGTCGGGAATGTCCTGCGACACCTCGTGGGCCAAATCCCACGGGAATCCGCGCGACTCGGTGTACATGAGGTCGCCCATGCGGCCGCCGGAATTCACGTGGTAGTCGAACTCGTCTTCGCCGCCCTCGTACGCTGCCAGGTTGGCCTCGTAGTACAGGTTCGGGTCGGGCGTGTGGTTCGTGATAGTGGTGCGCTCCACGTAGTACACGCCGTAATCGGCCGAGTAGCACAGGTTCAGCGTGCGCACGCCGTTCATGTTCACGTTGTGGAACTCGGCGGTGGTGCCGTCGGCGAACGTGACCTGCATCAGGTAGTTCTTCGGCATGCTGATGGTCTTGCCCGCCTGGTTCGTGTACGTGCGCTCGCCGTAATCGTAGGCGAACGCCCAACCGGCGGACTGGCCGTCGGCCAGCGTGCCCGAAAGCTGGTTGCCCGGATACGACGAGGTGTCCGACGTGCGGAACGTGAACTCCTTCACGTCCTTGCCCAGGCTGTTCGTCACCACGATGGGCGACACGTCGCCCGACGCGCTGCCGATTTGCGCGGAAAGGCCCTGCGCTTCGGCCACGGTGTCGGCGTTTTGGTGTGAAATGCTTGACGTGTAGCGCATCGCCTGCACGGTGTAGTCGTTGCGCGCGTCAACTTGGTTGGTGTACGCGCTGTTGCCCAGCGTGGTCGGCGCGTAGCTGGTGTCGGCAGCAATGGCCGCGCCGGCGCCCATGCTCACCGCCAACGCAGCGGCAACGGTTGCACCCGCAACCGCTTTTCCCTTCTTGCTCATGCACCCTCCTTTTCAAGTAACAGTTCCTGCTTGCCTGCGGCAATCAGGAACGGGTCGCGGCAACTGGCGCGCTGCTTCTTTGGAACCATCCGGGCCGCAGGGCTCGCTTGCCCCGTTCCCGCGATGGCCCGTTCGCTTTGACGTCACCGGGCAACAAGCCACGGCAACGGCAGGCCCAAACGACGCGTCTGCAGGCATCCTCAAGCCCGCAACCACGCCACGCCCACAAACGAGTTCAGCAACGTTGTCAACGCCGCATTGCGCCGCGCCATGCGCGGCAAATGCCCCGAATGCCGGCCACACGCGAAAACCCTTTGGGGAAGTAGGATCGCAACGATGCATAAGGCTCGCGCAGCCAACGTTCGTGGGCTCATTATAGGCGCCCACACGCGCGCAAAGCTATCGCATAAATTCACTTATTTCAGCGTTTTGCCTGGTAGATAGCGTCTTCTAAAAGTGTTCTCAAGCTGCGGCAGAAAAACTCGCGGTATCGTGCGAACAGGGGGGCAGCTTCGATGCCCCAGCCTTCATCTTCGGATTTTGCGCGCAGCATTTCCGCCTCTGCCCCTAGCAACCTGCTAAAGCACCCGCCAGCACGCGGGCGTTCGTCGCAGCTCCTCGGCCGCCATCGTGTCGTTGTTGTCATCATGTCGTTGTCGCTGCCCCGCAACGCCACGCTCCGCGCCCCGAGCCTCGAGCCTCGCGCTCATCACCGCCCTGCTATCTCGCGCTGCGCCCGGTCGTGGGCGCTTCTCTACCGAACGTAGGTTGCCCGGAATCACGCCGAGCCGCACAATACCGTCGCAAGCGAGAAGCAACGCTGTTTTCCGCGCAAAACTCGCCCATGTCTGCGTTTTGTTGCCGAGCGCAATGCGCACGCTATTTCGCTTAATTATCCGACCAGGCAAAACGCAAATCCTGTCAATCGATATAGCGCGTGACGGCATGCTAAAACACAGACATGAGCGAGTTTGCAAAACACAGGCCGAAGCAGCACCCGATCTGCTGCGCGAAGCGAAACCGTCTAAACGCAATCGTCCCGATTTTCACGAAGGAGAAGCCTATGTCAACCTATCTATCGTCCGAAACGCTGCGTGGGTTACGTACCGAGAGCGGACTTACCCAAGCGGCGCTCGCCGAGCGCATCGGCGTAACCGACAAAGCCGTCAGTAAATGGGAGACCGGCCGCGGCCTGCCCGATATCACTCTCATCGACCCGCTGGCCGCAGCGCTGGGCTGCTCGGTCGCCGAGCTTTTGACCGGCGAGGTGCGCCGCAACGCCAACCGCTCCGCTAACATGGCGCGCTGCAAGTTTTACGTGTGCCCCATCTGCGGAAATGCTATCGTCGCTACCGGCGAGGGATTGTTTTCGTGTTGCGGCTCAACAATGCTGCCGCAAGAAGCCGAGACGCCCGAACCCGGCAGCGCGCACGAGCCGCACATCGAGCGCATCGAGAACGACTGGCGCATCTCGGTGGGCCATCCCATGGAAAAGCAGCACTTCATCAGCTTCATAGCCTACGTGACCAGCGACAGCGTCACTCTGAAGAAGCTCTATCCCGAGCAGCTCGAATGGCCGCGCCTGCCCATCACCGGCCCCGGCCACATCTACCTCTTCTGCAACCACCACGGCCTGTTCCGCGTCAAAACGCCGAGGTTGCGATAGCGCAGTTTCGCATTCCGCCAGCCGCGCGTAGCAGTTGCCCGCTGGCGAAAACGCGTAGCCCGCAGCGAGTTAACTCGATAGCCGACAGCGAAGATTGCATCAAGGCTATATATTACAGTTTGATACGTTTGCCCAGTTGAACCCATATGTGCAATTATTGCGCATATGGGTTCTCGACAAGCTCTCCCGTCTTGAAAATATTCTTGAGATGCTTAGCGACAACCGTCCTGTCGACGCCGAATAGCTCCGCAATCTCCTTCTGCGTCAACCACATGGTCTCATCCATATAGCGAGCGGAACCACCACGTTCGCACCTTCGCTTTGATACAGAATCGCCTCTGCTTTGGATAACTCATCGCCTTCCCCGCCTAATCCATAAGGCCCCTCTCGCCTTCCATTAGCTTTTTTGTAAGATACTAACATGCGAACGTTTGTTTTGATATATATCTTCTTTAGCGAACAACAAGAAGAATAGGAAGTTGTTTTGGCTTCTCTTTTTACGAGCAATCTAAAGTCGCTTTTCATTTCATCGAGCGCGACCTCAAAACGAAGCCCGTCGCCCTGTCCCCTGCACCATATAAGGTGTAGAAGCTGCACCTTTCCGCATCGCGCCGTTGAAGGCAAACTCCCTACGTGTGCGGCTTCCTCGCTCGCATGGTTTCTTCACAATTCGCAAAGACGCTTGACCGGTAATTACTACCGGTTGTTATAACCGCTTCAACATGAGAATGCGCGGAACACAGAAACGGCCGGCGGCAACAACTCCGCCGGCAACGACCCGAAAGCGAGCGGCGGTTGGCGGCGGCATCGCCGCAAGCTACTTGTTCACACGAGAAGCTAGGAAGGATGCACCATGAGCAAGGTAACCATTACGCGCAGGAACTTCGTGAAGATCGGCGTGGTGGCGGGCACGCTGCTGGCGGGAGGCGACATCCACTTCAACCTGTACGTGCCCGAGGGCGTCAGCGGTGCGGCAGGACAAACGGCGCCAGCGACAGCCGGCGGGCGCGACCTCGCGTCGTCAACAGCGGCCGGTGCGAGCAGCTTTGCACCACCGGCCCCATCGGCCAGCCCCAACGCAACGATGCCGGCAGCGTTCACCGACCCCGAGCCCGCACAACCCGTCGCGCTGTTCGTGACGTTGCCGGGCTACCAGGGCCTGTACTTCCAAGGCGTCGGCGAAAACCTTCGCACCGAGGATTTCGGCTTCGAAGCGCAAGCGTACGACCCGACCATGATCGTGGTCGCCCCGCAGCTTTCCGACTGGGGCGAAACCTCGGCGCGCCAAACCATCGCGCTGGTCGAGTGGCCGCTACGCGCGTACAACATCGACGCCGACCGCGTGTTCCTGGAAGGCTATTCAGGCGGCGGCGAAACGTTGTCCCAGATTATGGGCATCACATGGGCGGAGAAAGCGCCACAAAATTCCCTGCTGTTTTCTCCGCCCATTCCGATAGCAAAGCACCCGCCAGCCGCCCTCGCATCACCCCGAATTTCCCACCACGAACGCCATGGTTAGCCCTATTTCACTCCTAAAAGTCAAATGCAATTAAAGTTTTGGGAGTAGAGAGATTGAATCTATCGAGCGCGACTATCCCTGCGTTACTCTAAAACAATTTCATATATTGTTATTGACCTGGTATTTCAATGGCGCCATATATGAATTCACACTTCGTATCCTGCGCTGTCATTTTTCTTCATGATATACTCCCAAAAGTGAAATGAAATTAAAGTTTTGGGAGTGAAATGAAACAACCGGAGCTCATCGCCCGACAACGTTATCTTGATCGTGCTCTCCTGTTCCGCGACACCGACCTCATCAAAGTGATAACCGGGGTGCGTCGATGCGGCAAGTCCAGCCTTCTCGCAATGGTGCGCGATACCATCGAATCTGAAGGCGACGAGAAACGATCCTTCGTATCGCTGAACCTAGAGAGCGGCTCCTGCCAAATCTCAACGCAGCGTGAACTCTACAACTACTTTCGCGACAGGCTTTCCCCGGAAGGTAAAACCTATATCTTCCTCGATGAACCTCAACGGATAGAAGGCTGGCAAATCGCCGTCAACGCGATGCGCGTTGATTTCGACTGCGACATCTATCTCACCGGCTCAAACGCCTTCCTGTTGTCGAGCGAACTGTCCACCTACCTCTCAGGACGCTATGTGGAGGTGAAGATGCTGCCTCTCGCCATGCGCGAATATCTTGACTTCTGCGGCATTTCATTTGGCAACTCATCAGCAGCGCTGGCCCCCAATGGCGAAATCATGCTGTTCGATGATCTCCTTGAGCGCTATTTAAAATTCGGCGGCATGCCCGCAATCGCGTCGCTTTCCACAACGCAGGAGGTTCACTCGACTTATATGTCGAGCCTCTACGATGCGGTTGTAACCAGAGATATTCTGAATCGCGAACGATTGCAAGGGCTAAGCAAGGTAACCGATGCCTTGCTGCTATCAAGAATAGTGGACTTCCTCAGCGACAACGTGGGCAACCAGCTATCGATGAAAAGCATCGCCGACACCCTCACTTCTGCAGGAACAAAAACCACCAACAAAACCGTCGACTCCTACGTTACCGCACTAAACGATGCCTATTTGTTCTACAGAGCCAGCCGCTTCGATCTTCATGGCAAGGAAATCCTCAGGACTAATCCGAAGCAATATATCGTTGACCTGGGATTAAGAGCTTATTTGGGCGGATACAGGACATCAGACATGGGACGCCTATTCGAAAACGCCGTCTACCTGCAGCTCCTTTTTCAAGGTTGGCGCGTTCATGTCGGGAAACTTTACTCTAGCGAAGTCGACTTCATCGCAATAAAAGATGGCAGGGTCGTGTATATCCAGGTCACCGATGAAATGATTTCCGAAGGCACGAGACAGCGCGAGCTTAAACCCCTCAAGACGCTACGCGACGCGCACGAGAAAATCGTGGTTGTAAGACAAGGGCGCTACGAAGCCGATATCGACGGAATCCGCATCGTCACAGCAAAGGATTTCTTCCTTGAAAACTGGTAGTACGCCCCATGGCGTTGCTGTGAAATCCCCGGCACGTTAACGCAGCCGGCCGACGCCCGCCGTATGCTCGCTTGCCATGGAAACGTTATCGGCAATGCAAGGGTTTATCGTCATCGGGGTCATCATCGGCATCGGCTACCTTGCCGCGCGCGCAAACGTCGGCGGCCCCACCGCGCAGATGGTGCTGCAGCGCTTCGCTTTCTTCGTTGCCACGCCGTGCCTGATGTTCACGCTTATCTCGAAGGAAAACCTGGCCGATGTGGCCACGTACATCCTGGACGACCCGGCCGCCGTCACGCCCATCGTGCTGATGCAGCAGGTCATCTTCACGCCGATGGCGCTCACGGCGCTTGACATTTCCACCACCGGGAAGTCCAGCTTCGCCGCCACGGCGAAACAGCTTGCTCACCAGCCGATTCTTATCGGGGTGCTTTGCGGCATAATCGTGTCGGCCGCAAGCGCTGGCACCGGGGTGTTTCTGGTGCCGCAATTTCTGTACGACCCGCTGAACATCGTCGGCCAAGCAGCCGTGCCCCTGATCCTGTGCGCGTTCGGCATGTCGCTGCGCGGAGCTCGCCCACTTGCCAACCGCGAAGGTCGCCAGGCCACCATCACAGCAGCCGCGCTGAAGAACGCGTTCATGCCGGCGGTGGCGTTTGCCCTGGCCAGCGCCCTGGGATTCACCGGCCACAACCTGTACGCGTGCGTCGTGCTGGCCGCGCTGCCCTCCGCGCAAAACGTCTTCAACTACGCCGCGCGCTACAACGCCGGCACCACGTTCGCCCGCGACGGCGTACTGCTATCCACCATCTGCTCGCCAGTGTGCATCCTCGCGATCGCCCTGTTGCTGAACTAGGAAGAGCGAACCGGCAGCCAGCACCAGCGAAACCGCACGACGGCCGCCACGTCTAACGCTGGCACGCCTAACGCTGGCACGCCCAACACCGCCCACACCCAAACTCGCTCGAGTTTGGGACTTGTTAGGCCGCCAACACGCACCCCTCTATGCACACCAATCTGACCTGGGAAAACATGCGACCGTCATCCGCAAGGAACCACACCACCAACGTTAAGTCCCAAACTCGAGCGAGTTTGCGCAACGAGGAACGACCCCGTTGCTGCACGATGCCAGAACCGCCCGCCACCTCTGTCACACCCAAAAATCGCTCATGTATGTGATTTAACTCGGTTAGGTGAAGTACAAGCTCCAGTCCTATTTACAGAACCCCAGGTCAAAAGGTTGCGTGTCAAACAGCTACTCAAGCGATTGCCAACAAATCACATACATGAGCGACTTTTTGCAGCAAGCGCGCGTTTCGCGGCACCGTGCGCCAGCCACGCCAAGCGTCAAGAGCGCGAAACGGCCCCCTCAGCTGAGAGGCTTTCCTGTTTGCTTGTCGAACAATCCGGTGGACGCTCGATGCGTTACGAACTTGTCAACGTTCGTCCAGACCAAACGCCTGCCGCTCGCCGCAGGACGCAAAACGGCCCCTTCCGCTTGGAGACATCCTGTTTGCAAGGGGGTTAGGGGAAGGAAGTCTCCAAGCGGAAGGGGGCGCCATAGGTGGTGGGCCGGAAGATGCGAAGGAACCCGGCGAGCCAGGCCGCCGCAAGGACTGGCGTCAGTGAGCAACGGGGATTGCCCGCCAGCCGCCGGTTTCCGTAGGGCGGAGTGAAAGCTCCGCCCCTTCTAGGCAGCGCCCGAAGAGCGCGTCACCATCTTCCAGGGAGCGTGGACGACTTAATATGGTGTCGCGCTTCGCGCTCTCTTGTTGGGACCGAGCTCTCGCTCGGCCCTACGGGGAATTGGGTAACTCTACGGGGAATCGGAAGATCCGGGAGATAGCCCCGCACGCGATGCGGTCCCTACCCCAAGACGCTTTGCCAGTTGATGGGGGGTTCGCCTTCTTGTTGCAGGATGCGGTTAACCTGGGAATAGGGGCGCGATCCCATGAAGGCGGGCAGCGTTGCCGTGGCACGGTTTGCCGACAGCGGCGAGGGATGCGTGGACGCCAACACATACTTGTTCGCAAGAACGCCTTCGCTTGCAAGAGGCGACAAGCCGAGGACGCCTGCGCCCTCGGGGGTTGGCGCAGCTACGATTTCGGACGCCCGAGCACCAGACACCGCATGCGAAACCGTCCGCGATTCCGTGCGAGAAGAGCTCGCTGCGCCCTGCACGTGCGCGCGAGCTTTCGCCACTAGGTCGATGGCGTGCTTTCCCCAGGTCAGGAACACCACCGGCTGCGGAAGCTCCAGGCAGCGGCGCACCACGTGGTCGGTGAGCACCTGCCAGCCCAGCTTGGCGTGCGACGCCGCCGCGTGCTCACGCACGGTGAGCGTGGTGTTGAGCAGCAGCACGCCTTGCGCCGCCCACGACGTGAGGTCGCCGCTTTCCGGCTGCGAACACCCCTGGTCAGCAGCCAGTTCCTTGTACATGTTGCGCAGACTGGGCGGCAGCTTGCACCCTTGCGGCACGGAAAACGACAGGCCCATGGCCTGCCCCGGGCCGTGATAGGGATCTTGTCCCAGAATGACCACGCGCACGTCGGCCGGCGCCGTGAACGCCAGCGCATTTAAGATGTCGTCCTGCGGCGGGTAGATGGTTTGCGTTGCGCGAAGGCCCGCCACTTCGGCCAGCAGGCGCTCGGTGGTGTCGCGCACGTCGGCCGGCGCACCGGCAAGCCAAGCGGCCACGTTGGGGTTTTCGGTGGCGGCGGTGTTCGCCTTGTTCTCGATGTTGCTCATGATGTCCTTACTGGTTGAGGGCCGACCAGGCGGCGTCGGCGCCGGTTGCCGTCTTTTGCGCCCACGCCCGCTGCCGCCGTTCGCGCTGCAACTTGCACCATGTCTGCCAGTTTAAACGCCAATCGAAAGCAGCAAAACCTAGCGACAAATATCAGATTCCTTACGATACGACTCCACGAAGCCCAGGCAAATCACCAAATGCAACCGCACCACACGAAACGCAATAACATGCCCAGGCAACCGCGCCGCCCGCCCCTGCGCTATGCGGTGAGAATCTTGTTGATGATGGCTTGGGCCTGCTCGGATGCTTCCAGCAGCGCTTCGCGGTCTTCGGGCGAAATTTTCACCAGGCGCTCGTTCAGGCGTTCGATGGACGCCATGCGGATGGTGTGCGCCATGGCCGTGCCCTCTTCGGTAAGCGACGCCTTCACCAAGCGGAAGTTCTCGGTGCTGCGATGCTTCTCCACCAGGCCCCGCTCGATGAGCGCGTTGACGGCGCGCGTGATGTGCTCTTTGGAAACGGCCAGGTCATCGGCCAGAGACGTCATGCTGGACTTCCCGCAAAACGACAGGCGGATGATGATGTCCGTCTGCGTTTTCGACAGCCCATCGCCGCGGCTGCGCATGATGGCGCAGCGAGCCAGGCCCTCGTAAGCGCCCATGGCGTCGAGCACCACTTCCTCGGGCGCCAGGCGGCCCCGTAAATCTTCCGCGTTTTCGTTGCTGGTCATGCGAACCTACCTATCGGCCGGGCGCATCGGCGGTGTGCGCCGGAATGCGACGGCCATTGATCCTGTTAGCTCGGCTAGACCGGGGTCGACGCACGCGATGGACGGGACCGGCGAGCGGGGCGGAACGGGGTGGGTTCGTCCATCGGGCAATCGGATCGTCCAACCCCGTCCCGGCCTTAATCCGCTTGGTCTAGCAAAGCCATTTCTTTTGCCATTTTGTGTGTACGGTTGATGAATGTCAATAACGAGAGGGTATACTTTCCGCTTGATATTTATCATTTGTTAATTGTTAATCGATTGCGGCCCCCGTGGTCGCCATCGTTGCCGACAGGAGGTTTCATGGGTTTAGGCATTTCGAAGAAGGAATTCCGCATGATGGCGGTGCTTTTGTCCGGCGCGTTTTTGGCCGTGCTGAATGCAACGCTTATGACGCCAGCGCTGCCCACCATCATGGGCGACATGGGCGTTGATTCCACCACCGTGCAATGGATGACCTCGGGTTATGCACTTACCGAAGCGGTGGTCATCCCGCTGGCGGCCTACTTGATAGGCCGCTTCTCCACGCGCCGGCTGTTCATCGGGGGCCTGACGTTGTTCGGCTGCGGCAGCTTGGTGGCCGCGCTGGCGCCGGCATTCCCCGTGCTGCTGGCCGGCCGCGTCATGCAAGCCGCCGCCACCGGGTTTGTGATGCCCATGGTGTTCAGCGTGGTGCTGCTGCTGATTCCGCGCGAACGCCGCGGGTCGGCCATGGGCATCGTGGGGCTGATCATCGGGTTCGCGCCCACCATCGGCCCTTCGCTTTCCGGTCTTTTGGTCGACAGCGTGGGCTGGCGCGGCATTTTCGTCATCGTGTGCGCGTTGGCGTGCATTATCGTGCTGCTAGCGGCAAAGGAACTGGTGCCGTACGGCGAGTTCCGCCGCACGAAATTCGACGCGCTCTCGGTGGTGCTGTCCACGGTGGGCCTGGTAAGCCTGCTGTACGGCCTGTCGTCGTTCAGCGCGAGCGACAACGTGGTCATCAACGTCGTTCTCATCGTGTTCGGCCTGGTCATCATCGGGTTGTACGCGTGTCGTCAGCTACGCCTTGACGAGCCCATGCTGCGCGTGAGCATCTTGAAAACGCCGCAGTACCGCACGGTGGTCATCATCATCGCGTTGTTCCAGGCCGCACTTATCGGCATGGAGACCATCATGCCGCTGTACATCCAGGGCGTGCTGGGGCACACGGCCACCGTCAGCGGCATCGCCATGCTGCCCGGCGCCGTCATCGGCGCGTTCACCGGCCTGTTCGCCGGCCGCCTGTTCGACAAGCACGGCGTGCGCCGCCCGGTGCTGGCGGGCGCCGCGGGCATCACCGTGGGCCTCATCGGGTTCGTCAGCCTGCAAATCGACACGCCCATCGTGGCGGTGGCGGTCATTTACGCCGTCATGGCCATCGGCATGCAGTTCACCATGACGCCCGTGAACACGTGGGGCGTGAACTCGCTGCCCAACGACGCCATCCAGCACGCGCAATCCACCAGCAACACCATGAACCAGGTGGCCGCGTCGTTCGGCACCGCGCTTCTGGTGTCGGTTGCGGCCACGGTTTCGGCGAACACGACCAGCCTGACCGGGCTGGAGAACACGTTCTTCGGCTACCATGCGGCGTTCTGTACGACGGCGCTTCTGGCCGGCGTGGCTGTAGTGCTGATCGTGGCGTTGGTGCGCGACGGCAAGCACGATTCGCTTTGCGGCTTTTCAGCTTCGGCGAAATTTGTCCCCGATTCGCTCAGCTTCTCCAAATTTTGGCAAACAGTGGACGTTTTCGCGAGAAGCTGAATACGAACACGCGCCCCCGCTACCTGCGGTTTCGGTATTCGCGGACGCGTTGGGAGAATGCGGCCAGCTCTTCGGGGGTCATGTCCTCCAGGCGCTCGAGGTTGTCCATGAAGTGCGCGAGCGTGCCCTCTTGGCGGGCGCGCACCATGGCGTTGCAGTAGCTGACCACCACGCCGGTGATGA
>OLRT01002470.1_pt1 | contig 11597 bp, 10 predicted proteins | sample 1672021 | NCBI WGS metagenome assembly OLRT01 (sample SAMEA3136637, study PRJEB25190) | human gut metagenome | reverse complement strand
TCAGACTGGGCATGGTTGCACCGATATCTTTTGCGGTCTCCAGATAGTTGGAGAATACCGCATCGCAGAACAACTGACGGCAGATCCAGTACGGAGTGCGGCCGGAAATATCCAGCAGGTACTCCAGCTCATCGAGTTCCATTTCGTGCTGAATCATGACACCGGTGGCATACTCGCTGAAGAACTCACGGCATCCCTGCGAAGAGGTCAGTACCTGTGTGGCGACCTGAGAAAGGTCCTCAATTGTGCTCTCGGTCCACCACTTCGGATTAGGGGAGAGCGGCAGCGGAGACATATCGATAGTCACAACACCACGTACTTTATCCTTGCCAAATTGCTGCACATAGCTCCAAGTGTCCAGATTACCGGTGCTCCAGCCAATCAGAACGATGTCCTCCAGTCCCAGAGCATTAATCAGGCTAGCAACATCGCGGCCATGAGTCAGGTAGTCGTTGCCATCCACTGTCTTGGCAGAATAGCCATGACCGCGAGGATCAATGGCAATGACACGGTACTTAGAGGAGAAATACTCTAGCTGATTCTTGAAAATCTCGCCGGAGAAAGTCAAGCCGGGGATGAAGACAAGCGGTTTGCCTTCGCCTTTTTCCAAGATATGTAGCTCCACACCCGGGGCTACAGTGACGTACTTGCTTTCGATACGATCTTTTGCCATGAGAGAACCTCCTAACAAACCTATATATCTTATCGGTTATCTGAATTATACTCCTTAATACGTTGAAAAGGAATATGCTGATGAAAAATCAACTCAGTGCCCAAGCACCCATCAGGATAGCCAGAAATACGACATTGGAAATCGTAAACATCACAAAATAGTGCCCTTTTTCAGCCGGTACTTCATTTGCGATTTGGCGGTAGGAGATAAGGCTAGCCATTGATGCAATCAGTGTCCCAAGGCCACCAAGGTTTGTACCAATGATTAGTGAGCGGTAGTTATCGGTAAATCCAGAAAGCAGGATTGCAGCAGGAACATTGCTGGTCACCTGAGAGGCCAATACAGAAACCAAGACTTCGCGGCCAGTCAGGATATTCTGTAACCACCCAGAGAATGCATCAATACGGCCCAAATTCCCGATAAAGATGAACAGGGCTACAAAGGTAAGAATCAGGGAATAGTCTACGCGGCCAAGAGTGGGGTGGTCGGCTAAGAAGATGCATATCAGTACAGCTGCGAATGCTACGCCATAGGGGAGTACACGCAGTACGACCAGCAAGCAGACGACAAACAGAATTCCATACAGAGCGATGAGCTTCTTATCGGGTTCTGAGGTTGCCTCAGAATGAGTTACAGCAATGCTGGAGCCACCGCAACATAACCACATCGCCCATATGGCGAGAAGTACTAACGATATTACGGAATAAGGGAACATCAGCAAAACGAAAGAACCCATATCCATGCCACTTTTTCCATACAAATACAGGTTCTGCGGATTGCCAAGCGGTGTGAGCATACTGCCAAGGTTGGCAGCTATCGTCTGCATACAGACGATAGGAAGGAGAAGTTTGCTGCGAACAGATGCGTCTAAACTATTCAGAACAACAAAAGTAAAGGGAACGAACGTAAGCAATGATACATCGTTTGTTATGAGCATACTGCTGAAAAAGCAAAGGCCAACCAGGACAGTAGTCAGCTGTAACGTGGTGCGGGTATGCGAAAGGAGGGTGTGGCCAAGCTTATCGAATACGCCTTGCCCTCTCAAGCCTGCCATAACGGTCATCAGAGAAAACAGGATTGCAAGAGTGCGAAAATCGATATAGCTGAAGTATTCTGTATCCGGGTGGACAATGAAAGCTGAGATAAGAGCCAAACAAGTGGCAATGCTTAAGACGGGTTCTTTTTGAAAAATACGTTTTACAGTCATATAGTTGAGACTCTTTTCGACAATCTATTATTTTTTGCGCACAGCAAAACCAAAGGCGGTTCCACAGACGCCGCCGATAATGTGCATGAAGTTAGCTACATTATCTTGGATAAAGAGGATGCTGTATACCTGCTGGCTCAAGTACAGCACACCGACCAAGATGAAAGTAATGGGGATACCGCCATTCTTGCTGCCGGCAAGACTTGAAAGCATGATGAGCATGAACACGATACCAGATGCACCGAGTAGTGCTGAAGTGGGGAACAGTACGCACTGCAATATGCCGGATACCAGCGCTGTCATGAGGATGCCACTCAGCAATGTGCGGCTACCATATCGTTCTTCCAACGGCGGTGCCACGACAAGGAAAAGAAGCATATTGTTGATGAAGTGATCCCAACCACCATGGCCAAGGACATGACCAAACAGACGGACATAGAACAGAGGGTCAGTCATCGACGAGCGATATACGCTGAAGAGATGTGCGGTTGTCCAGTTATTGGTTAGGTATCCCAATACTAGAGAGGCAAGGGACAAAAAGAAAAAGGTCAGTGTGACAGGGGCATTATATTGGAGACGGATATTCTTGCGTGCCATTGACAGTTCTCCTTTATTGTAGGATACTATCAGTATAGCACATAAGAACGAAAAATGCTGCATTATAATGAATTTTCAGGCGGTGTACGAAAGTTCCTGCCGAGAAAAGTAAATAAAACCAGAAAACCTGTGTAATGTGCTATGATGCGGGTGTGGGAAAATATCCTATTATGGGAGGAAGATATACAGTGGATACATATCCTCGGCTTGCGAAGGAATTGGATCTTGCATGGGCTCCTGACAAATCTCGCATTGTGGCATATAATACTTCGAATGGAAACGTGGTGGCAACTCTTACAGTTAAGGAAGGTCTGTTTCTGAGCGAGTTGGATGGTGATGCCGATCCTGATGATGTGGGGGAGTTTACTCAGCGTGAACGCTTTCGCGTGCTCTCTAAGTTCGCATCCAAAGGGCTGCTCGAAAACGATGAAAAATTCGAGGTGTCCACAAAGGGATTAGGAACAGTGACCCTTTCGATTCCAACACCGGCTCTAGGCAAAACGAAAAGCAGTGTTGGACTTTGCTTGTACTACTTGGCAGTACGATACCTTTGGGTGCCCTTGGCGGTTGTTTGCGGAATTATTGCTGTATTTGACTTGAATGACCGCTATTATGGTGACTATGTTCCATCGGCATTCGACATGATTATCATTATTGGAATCGCGCTAGTACTGCATGAGCTTAGCCATATTGCTGCAGCACATTACTACTGGATTCCAACGAATGCAGTTGGTATTGGACTCTATGCGCCGCAATGCACAACTAAAAATCGCCCTCGACCTGTCCATGGGTCGAGAGCGATTAAACTGTCAGGAAAACTGTAAGGTCGCAGGGCGGGGAGTTATGCCCAGGGGTCAGCCACCTGCGGAATACGGATGCCGGTCAAAAGCTGCTGCTCCCACAAAAACCACTGCCCAGTGGATGGTTTGTTGCGCAGCTTTAGCGGGCGCGGGCTGTCAGCGCCGCTGCAAGCCACATATAAGGTCAGGTACCCGTCGACAAACTGCGTCCGGCTGTAAGTGTTTTCCGAAACGGTGACTCGGTACGGCTGCACAGGTGTGTAGTTGTTTTCCGGTGTGGAACCGACAAGGTAGGAACGCATCAGGTATTCCTTGCCGCGAAAACGGTCGCGGATAAACTGTTTGTCGATGCCGTTCAAGGGGCGCGGGCCGCGCAGGAAATCCAGCATTTTCTCGGTCTCTGCAGGGTTTTCCGGGTACAGTGCCAGCGCCGCCACTGTCAGAGCGGCCACTTCCTCCGGCACAGTTAGCGCAGCCTGGGGCATAGCCTTCAGCTCGTCCAAGGTCTTGGGAAGGCTGTTCAACGTGATTTCACTCATCTGGGTGCCTCCTGTTCATCATGGTTTTCGGGCTATATATTTTTGCCTGTCACGCCTCGCGTGTCAGGCAAACGACTGCCTCCACATGAAACATAGGTGTAGCGTATGCTTGTCGGTGTTTTCCCAATTAGCAAGATTACTGCGGTAGCTGCTCACTGCACCGATAGCAGCTGTAATTGTTGCACGGCGCAAGTACGAAGGATACTTATGGAACATTTTATCGAATTCCTGATATTTGGCTTCACGGTTTTTATTGCCATGAACCAGCTTTTCGATATAGCGCTGCTGTTCCAAGGCTCCGGTAGTTATGCTTTTTACGGCATCCCAGTTCTCGCTGACAACACCAATCAGGTAGGAGAGCGCTTCCTGATATTATACGAACCGTATCGATAAGGTTGACACTGCAGTTGACGATTCTGACTTGATAGCTGGATGTAATATTCAAAGCACTCACCTCCTTTACAATAGCGTTGCTTTATAGTGTGATTATACCACAAAAATATTTAGTTGTAAAGGATGCGACACTTTGAAATGGGCGCTAGATCAGGAAATTTCGAACTTAAAAATGGCGGTCTGTGGACAAAATAACCATTATTGACTTGTGGGAGGCGTTTATAATGACCATCTCTGAAATTATGGATAAGATGATTGCTTTCTCAAACGGCAATATTGAAGGATGATGTAGCCGAAATCATGGCAAAGGTCAAGGAATCCGAGGTTGTTGTCTTCGCCACACCCATCTACTACTATGAAATGTGCGGACAGATGAAGACGCTGCTTGACCGCCTGAATCCTCTGTACGAGTCCGACTATAAGTTCCGCGACATTTATATGCTTGCCACCGCCGCAGATGACGATGCGCATGTCATCGACAAAGCTTACAACGGTTTGCAGGGTTGGGGCGATTGCTTCGAGAAGGCCGAGCTCAAAGGCTATGTGTTCGGCAACGGTATTGCTGAGCCGGGTGATGCAAAGAATCATACTGAGACTTTGCTGGATGCTTATAATCTCGGCAAATCCCTGTGAGGCATAGCGACGACCATGACGATTCGATACGCTGTTCCTGATGATGTTCCCGCTCTTTCTGCCGTTGAGGCCGAGTGTTTTCCTCTCGCTGAGGCTGCTACTGCTGCTGAGTTTGCCGAGAGAGTTGCCCATTATGCAGATGATGGTTACACGGGAACCAATTTTGAGCGACCGGGCTTTACGCAGATGATGGAGGACATCCAATCCGACAAAATCAACTGCATCATAGTCAAGGACTTGTCTCGACTTGGCCGTAACTACATTGAGATGGGAAAGTATCTGGAACGGATTTTCCCGATGATGGGGATTCGGTTCATCGCCATCAATGATAACTACGATAATGCAAACACTGAGAGCAGTGATTCAGATAGCATCGTGGTTCCCTTCAAGAATCTGCTGAATGATTCCTACTGCAGGGATATTTCCATTAAGGTTCGGAGCCAGTTGGACATTAAGCGGCGCAAGGGGGAGTTCATCGGTGGGTACGCAGTGTACGGCTACAGTAAAGATGAACAGAACAAAAATCGATTGGTGGTAGATGAGTACGCAGCAGATATTGTTCGTTCTATCTATCGCAGAAAATTGGAAGGCATGAGTGCAAACTCTATTGCAGACCAACTGAACAGCGAAGGGGTCCTGGCTCCCAGTGAATACAAACGGCTGTGCGGATTAAATTATCACAGTGGTTTCAAGACTGGAACTCATGCAAAGTGGCAGGCGATTCAGGTACTTCGGATTCTGAAAAATGAAGTTTACACCGGAACGATGGTGCAGGGTAAACGGCAAAAAATCAATTACAAGATTAAGAAAATCCGGGACGTAGATGAATCTTGCTGGATCAAAGTTCCCAATACACACGAGGCAATCATTTCACAAAAAATGTTTGACATCGTGCAGGAAGTTTTGAAGCTGGACACCTGTGCATCGAAAGGACAGAAGGTAGTCCATCTCTTTTCAGGTATTGTTCGGTGCGGTGACTGCGGACAGAATATGGTGCGGTGCACCGTATCAAAAAAAGGTAAAAAGTATATATATCTGAACTGCGTCACAAATCATAAGGGCCTGGGCTGTTCTTCACACCACATTAGGGAAAGTAAATTGGAAGAAGTGGTGCTGGCTGCATTGCAGGAAAAGATTCAGCAGATCAGCGGACTAGAAGAACGTCTGGATGAAATCAACGAGATTCCCAAAAACCAACGAAGGTTAAAATCTGTAGAAGAGCACATGAAAGTGCTGGAACAGGAAGAACAGAAATACCAGACCCTGTGCCGTCAGCTTTACGAAGATATGAGCAACGGCATTGTCAGTAAGGATGAGTACAAAGAGTTCAGCTGTTCCTTTAACGAAAAAATCGAAAATATCCGTAAGGCAAAAATGGAAATGGACTGTCAACTGGATAGTTTGAACAATCTGGATGTGGAACATTTGCCGTGGATCGAAGATTTTAAATCCTATCAAAACTTAACGAGTCTGAATCGCCGTGTTCTGGTAGAACTGGTGGAAAGCATTACAGTCTATGATAAGGAGCACATTCACATCCAATATCGCTTCGACCAGGAAATCCGCAATGTACTGGAATATTGCAACAGTGTCCTGACAACAGAAACGGAGGAGGGTGCAGTATGAAATGCGTAAGTTATACCCGGACGATACCTTGGAAAAACCATAAAGGTGAACTGACGATTGCCGACCAGAATCAGCGCATTGCAGAATACCTGGCTGAACATAAAGAGTTAAATTTACAGAAAAGGTATTCTGATCGCAAGAATGCTGAAAACGCAGGTGCAGCATTTGACAAAATGATTGATGATGGAGTGGAGCGAAAATTTGACTGCATCATTGTAGCATCTATGTACTACTGTGGGCCTGACTTCCCGGCGGCGCGTCAGGCAATCAAGGAAACTCTTTATGAGACAGGTGTTAACCTGATCGTGCTGGAAGAAGGACTGGACACCAGAACTGCCAGTCGAAAAGAGGTTGAGGACTATTTTGAGGAAAAACGCTGCAAGATGCACGCGGAAATCATGTTTGCATGGAGGAAAAAGCAGGGCGCAGGATTCCGACTGACCAATTCTGTTCCGTTTGGTTATATCCGCAGGAATGGTGAAAGCAACATGGTAAAGGATGAAGAGGTTGCGCCGTATCTGAGCGAAGCTTTTTCCAGATATGCATCGGGACAGAAGATGGGCGATATTGCAAAATGGTTGAACGAACAGAACGTCGAACCGCCGATGAAGCACAAAAAAAGAATTCAGGGAAAACCATATGAGGGAGAACCTGATTTGTGGACATCGGATAATCTGAGGGGATTGTTCAGAAATCCAACATACACGGGCGCAGCGTCAAACGGAAGCCATCAGATTATTGCAGAGAACTGCCATGAGCCGTACATGACAAAAGAACAGTTTTATGCGCTTCCGTGCAATATGCGGCAGGGTGAGAACAAAAAATCGACTCGGAAAAAATACAAAAAACCGAATCCACTGGCAAAGCGTACCATTTGTACCTGTGGACGTCCACTTTATTGGCATAAGGATAAGAAAACGGGAGAAGAACTATTCTATTGCAGCTACTGCCGTGCTCACAAGGAGAATGGAAAGGAATTGAAAGCTCCGGCTGCATCTGTATATAAAAAGGTGATAGATGCTATGGAGAGAGAACGTCGAGAAGAAGAAAAGATGTACTCCGCAATTCAGCAGGGAGCTGGCAGAAAAGCAATTGAAGCAGTAAGAGCTGATAGTTCGATGCAGATGAAGACCATTCTGGCTGAACTTAATATGGAACAGTTTCGCCGTGTACCGTTATATGAATGCTATATGGCCGATGAAATCACGGAAGAACAGTATCATGCTGAAGTTCTGGACTATGAAGAAGCCCATCGAAAGCTGAATGAACAGCTTACGTCGATCATGGAAAATACGATGGTATGGGAACGGGCATTGAGTTTGCGAAATCCGTGGATTCAGCAGATGGAACAATATAAGACCCCAGAGGCACTGGATCGTAATTTTGTAAAAAAGTACATTGAACAGGTCGTGGTTACATTTTTGGGCGATAGGCAGGCAGAAATCAGTTTAACGATGAAAACACAGGAATGGAAGCAGATGCTTGAACGGATAGAATTGGAGGGTACAGACGATGGCACGAAAGAGTAGAAAGAATTTGCCCCAACCGGAACAGGCAGTGATTTCAGTGCAGTTCCCGGAATTGGATGAAGGAAAAATACCAACCGCAATCTATGGACGGCTTTCGGTGGAAGATAACGAAGATAACGAAAGCATGGAAACGCAGATTGCACTGGTGCAGGATTTTATTAACCGCAGCAGTGAACTGAATTATGTGGATACTTATTTTGACAATGGCTTTACAGGAACAAATTTTAAGCGCCCGGCCTTTACTCGTTTGATGAACGATGTGCGGCAGAAGAAGATCAAGTGTATCGTTGTAAAAGACCTCTCGCGCTTTGGTCGCAACTATCTGGAAGCGGGGTACTATATTGAAACTGTATTTCCGTTTCTTGGTGTTCGATTGATTGCTGTCAACGATAATTTTGATAGTACGCGCAAAGGGGATATGGAAAGCATGGCTCTTCCGATTCGGAATATGATCAACACCATGTATGCGAAAGACATTTCCAAAAAGGTGTGGAGTTCCCTGCAGCGTAAAAAAGAAGCCGGCTATGCAGTCGGAAGTGATGCTCCGTTTGGATATATTCGGAATCCTGTGACAAAACGAAATGAGATTGACCCGGAAACGGCTTTTTATGTACAGTTGATTTTTCAGTGGGCACTGATGGGCGTAGCGATTTATGAAATCGCCAGACGGATGACCTTGCTGCAGGTTCCTACCCCGCGAGAGTGGCATCGGAAAATTGTTGAGGGAAAGGATGTCGTTACTTATAAAAAATGGGGCGAAACTTCGATACGGCATATGCTGGCAAATCAAACTTATGTGGGAGATACCATCAACAATAAAAGCACACAGAAGTTTTTTGCAGGGCAGGACAAACGTGACTTATCGAAAGAACAGTGGTATGTGACAAGAAATACACATCCGGCCATCGTTGCAAGGGATGATTTTGAAAAGGTGCAGGATATTCTGACGAAGAATCAGAAAGTATTCAAAACAGTAAGAGCAGAATCAGAACAGATTCGCACGGAGTATCAGAATGACCTTGCCGGAATGGTATTCTGTGCAGACTGTGGCAGACCGATGGATTTTGATAGGCTTCCGCATGGAGCAGAAGAAAGTAAAAAGGTTTGCTACTATATTTGCAGAGCAAGGCAGGCGGATGATAAGTGCATCGGACATCAGATTACGGAAAAACTTCTGAAAGCTCTGGTAATGGATCAGCTGCATCTTTTCATCGTTCGGCTCAGTGATAAGCGCAAAATTCTGGAAGAACTGCGAAAAATCGAAGATATGCAGAATCCTGTCTACCGTGCAAAGAGTGAGGTAATGAGCCTGACGGATAAGGTTGGGCAGATGGCGAAGAAAAGAGAACAGCTTTATGCGGATTATGTGGCAGGCGCGGTGGATTCCGAAGAATATCAACAGATCCGGGAAGAGTATTCCAGACAGTATGATAGCCTACGGACAGCACTGCAGAGAGTAGAAGCAAAAAAGATGGAAGTAGAACAACAAATCAGAGAATATCTGAATATGACTTCCAACCTGGAAGCGCATCTGGATGACTTTGGATTTGATGCTCAGCTGGTAAAATCCCTCGTGCAGAGAATCGAAGTGAGTGCAGATAAGCGGATTCGCATTGTATTTGGATTTCAAGATGTGTTAGCAGACTTTGGAAAGGAGAGTGCGGGAAAATGATTGCAACGTATCAGCGCATTTCAAGGGCGGACGGTGATTTGGGTAAGGATGGAAAAGACAAGAGCAACAGCATCGAAAACCAGAAAGAACTGATCCAGCGGTATATTTCCCACAAAGAAAGTCTGCAAAATCTGCCGGTGATGGATTTTGTGGATGATGGTTACACAGGCAGCAATTTCGACAGACCGGGCTTTCAGAAGATGATGGATGGTGTGCGCAGTGGCGAGATTGATACCATTATCGTAAAGGACCTTTCTCGTTTTGGACGTGATTACATTGGTGTGGGCGAATACATGGAGCAGATTTTTCCATTGCTGGGTGTCCGGCTCATCTCCGTCAATGACAACTATGACAGCAACAATTATAATGGTGCGACACTGGGGATGGATTTGGTTGTAAGCAATCTGGTAAACACCATGTACTGCCGGGATGCAGGAAAGAAACTTCGGACAGCCAATCGAGTGAAGTGGCGTAAGGGGATTTCTACAGCATCTTCTGCACCGTTTGGTTATCAGTTTGACCCAAATAAAAAAGGATCATATATCATTGACCCACCAGCGGCTAAAATTGTCCGTCGTATTTTTGACCTTGCGATTCTGGGACTGAGGACGCGAGAAATAGCGATGACGCTGAATGATGAAAATGCTCCGGTGCCGAGTGTTTATAACCGGGAGCATAAGGCGTATGGAAAAGAGACAACTTACACGATTGCGCCTGTGATACTTTGGGATAGCACTCGTGTCTGGAAAATTCTCACAGCGTATGTGTATACCGGTGCGATGGTTCTGGGAAAAAGCCAAAGGTTGATTTCCGGTAAGTCTATCTCTCGTACTGTTCCGAAAGGGCAGCAGTACATTACGGAAGGAACCCATGAAGCCATCGTCAGCCGGGAAGAATTTGAAAAAGCGCAGCTTGTCATAAACAACCGCAATAAAGTAGTAATGGGCAGCGTGGATTTTCCACTTAAGGGAAAAGTTCGATGCGGTAATTGCAGACGAGCTATGGGATATGACTACAAACAGGCTTCTCCCATATTCTGGTGCAGAGAGGGACAGGAACTTATCGGGCAGACCAAATGTTCATCGGAGATATTTCAGGCCAATGATATTGAAAATGCAGTATTTCAGGCATTGAAAAAAGAACTTTCTTTATTAGGCTCTCTCTATGGTGATATTAAAAAGGAAGAACAGAGCTTGAAAGAAGCCAGTAGAAAGGCAAGCCGTCGAAAAACATCGATGGAGCAGGAACTGAAAAATCTGAAAGGCGAGAAGATGCGGATGTATGAGGAATACGCAGCCGGAACGCTCTCTCTGGATAACTATAAGAACAAAAAACAAGAATATGATAGGAAGATTGCGGAGGTGCAGGATAAAATTGAACAATCCAAGGCGGAAGAAGCTGCCCAGAGCGTTGTTCCAGGAACGGTACGCGCAGCGGCAGAACAGGCAGAAAATTTCCTGCACGGCACGAGACTTACGGCAAGTATGGTATCGGCCTTCATCGAAAATGTTTATGTGCATGAGGGTGGGCGAATCGTTGTACAGTTCAAATATGAGCAGAGCATACAGGATGCCGTAAGAGCATTACACACAGATTAAATTTCAAAAAAGGCGAAGTTGCCCATGATATTACATTGGTGAGTGTGATATAATATGGGCAACAGACCAACCGGAAGGAGGACGAAATGAGTATAACCCAAAAGTTGGCAAAACTGATATTGACCTTGTTGACCCTGCCGCTACTCGTAGTAGTATGGCTGCTGAAATGGTTCGTGATGTTCCTTTATTGTTGTTCAGCATGGATATTCTATCTGCTGGGCAGTGTGCTGTTCGCAACGGCAGTGCTTTCATTCCTGATGAAGCAGTCGCAGGGGATGGAAGCACTTCAAATGCTGATCGGAGGATTTGTGATTTTTATGATTCCGCAGG
>OLRT01002464.1_pt1 | contig 11627 bp, 9 predicted proteins | sample 1672021 | NCBI WGS metagenome assembly OLRT01 (sample SAMEA3136637, study PRJEB25190) | human gut metagenome | reverse complement strand
CCACGAATTCCGGGCACCACAGCGGCCCTCGCTGACTTTGATGGACCTGGGATGTTTTTGGGCAAAGGACAAAGGGACTGTCCCTTTGTCCCGTTCTCATCACAAGGGGACAGGGCGTTTGTCGGGTGGATGGTCTTGCGGGATTAAACCCGTAGGGTCGAGCGAAAGCTCGATTCTTATAAAAAAGCGCGAAGCGCGCCACCATATTCCCTGGTCGCAGGCACGATGGGAAGAAGGTGACGCGCTTCGCGCTATCTAATGGGGCCCGAGTTTTCGCTCGGGCCTACGATGGGGGTGGGATTCGGCGCGGTGAACCAGAGGCCCGGCTGCGGCGAGCGCCCTGCTATACGAAGCAGCCGGCAATCACGACGATTGCAGTGGTGAGCAGGCCCGATACAGCGATGCTGACGCCGGACATGGCGCCTTCCAGCTCGCCCATCTCAAGCGCTTTCGTGGTGCCTACCGCGTGCGAGCACGTGCCGATGGCCACGCCTTTTGCAATGCGGCTGTTCACGCGGAAAATCTTCGACATCAGCGGCGCGAAAATAGCGCCCAGAATGCCGGTAATGATAACGGCCGCCACGGTGATGGACGTGATGCCGCCAAGTTCTTGCGACACCGCGATGGCAATGGGCGTGGTGACAGACTTCGGGATGAACGACACCGCCATCTCGTCGCCAAGGCCCAGAAGCTCGCACAGCGTGTAGGCGCTGACCATCGATACGATGGAGCCGACCAGGCAGCCGCAGAAAATCGGCACGAAATGCTGCTTGAGAATCTGACGCTGGCGATATACCGAATAGGCGAGCGCCACGGTGGCCGGCCCCAGCAAAAACGAAATCAGCTGCACGCTGGACTCGTAGGAATCCAGCGGGATGTGGAAGATGCACAAAAACGCGATGATGAACGCCACGGTGACCAGCAGCGGGTTGAGCAGGGGCGAGCTCACCTTCTTATACAGCGCCACGGCAAGCTTGAACACGATGAACGAGATGACGGTGCCGACCACAAGGGTCGCGATAAGGCTGAGCATAGGTTACGCCTCCTTGCCGGGCACGGGCGCGATGATGCTGCCCGATGCGGGCGTGTGCGGGTGAGTGTGGGTGTGGGCGTGCGGGTACGCGTGGTGTTTCGGCTGATCTTCGACGTGTTTGCGGCTGGCGTCGGCGGTCGCATCGCCGTCAGCGGCGCTGTCGTCCGAGCCCTTCGGCCCCACGGCAGGCGCAAGCGCGGTGTCCTTGCCCAGCTTCGCCATGATCCACGACACAAGCAGCACGGTGTAGGACGTGGCCAAAAACACGATGACGGTGGTGGCGATGCACACGAACGCGAACTTCGCCGCAGAATTCTCCAGCATGGAGAAGCAGCCCATGATAGCCACGCCGGCGGGAATGAAGAACACGGACATGTTGTCGATAAGGTAGTCGCAGGCGTCGCTGATGTACTTCGTTTTCAGGATGTGCGTTCCCAGCAGAACCAGCAGCAGCACCATGCCCAAAATGTTGCCGGGCAGTGCGATGGGTAGCACGGACGCGATGGCGCAACCGGCGGCGTATACGCCCATGATCAGGCATAACTGCGCAAGCAGCAGCAGGCCGTGCTTAATGGAGCGTTGCATGCGCTCCTTGGGCGTGTCGGCGCCGACGAACATCTCGTCGCGCGTCTCCTTGAGGTCGGACTTGATGGAAGCGACAAAAATCTTCGTGTGCGCCCACATTTTGCGCGCACAATTCTTGACACCGCTTGCGGTGTCGCTATTCGGTTTCATGATGCGTGGAACATCCCCTTGCTTAAGGTGCGGACAGATAACGTTTTGTTCGGGCGTTCATACTAGCCCGGTGCGACGAATCAGGAACAAATTGCTGGGGAATCCACGCGACCGGCACAACGTCTGCGATGAAAAGCCACAAACGTTTCGGAAACGTTACTTATTGTATAAGGCCAGATGAGAGGCCCGCGGTAGCAATTAAGGAAGGGCGAACGGCGGGGGAATGGGGCGCGGGGTGACGCGGAACGGGGATGGTGAATGGCCCGCAGGCGAAAGAGGCCTCGCTGGCGAGGCCTCTTTCGCTACGTTAGCGCGCCTTGATCGCGAGGACTGCGGCCGCCGCAATCAATAGGGCGACGGTGGCAATCAGCCCCACGGTGGGCGCCTTGTACCCAACCACCATGACGCCAACGCCGAACAGGGCCATGCCTGCGCACAGCGCGGCAAGCCATTTCGCGTACAGCCGCGCGCCCATCATGCCACGTCCTTCTCGCTCAGGCGCCCGCGGAACACGCGGTACGCGATGACGTGGTACGCAAGCACCAGCGGCACGCCTACGCACGCGATGCCCGTCATCCAGGCCAGCGCCGTGTCGGACGAGGCCGCACTTGCCAGCGTGATGGTTGCGCCCACGCTGCCGGGCGCGGCAACCACCAGGTTGGGGAACAGCGAGACCGCGGCAAGCCCCACCAGGCACACGGCCGCCGCCGACTGCAAGATGAACGCGGGCAGGTCGGAGCCTTTGCGGCTAGCCATCAGCGATGCGACAACGCACGCCGTGAACGCAACGGCGAACACCACGCCTGCTGCGAACATGCCGGGCGCGAACGCGGGCGAAACCGTCGTGAACGCAAGCACGCTGGCAACGGCGAACAGCACTAGGGCCGCAATCTGCAGCGGCGCGCGCAGCTTCTCGGCGCGCGCATGCACGGCGCTTTCGCGCTGCGTTTTCAGCGCTGCCCACGCCGCGCCCGCGCTCAGGCACATCGTTAGGCCAAGCAAGCCTGTGACCAGCGTAAACGGCGAAAGCAATCCCAGCAGCGGCACGCCGGCGTAGTCGCCGTTTTCCGCCATGGGGATGCCGGCGATCACGTTGCCCAGCGCCACGCCCAGAAGCAGCGCCGGCAAAAACGACCCCACGGTGAAGCACGCGTCCCACACGCGGCCCCACTGCCTGTCGTGCGCGCGGAACTCAAGCGAAACCGCGCGTACGATCAGGCCGAATAGCACCAGCATCACGGCCAGGTAGAACCCCGAGAACGTGGTGGCGTACGCAGCGGGGAACGCGGCGAACAGCGCGCCGCCGGCGGTGAGCAGCCACACCTCGTTGCCGTCCCACACCGGGCCGATGCTGCGGCGCACCAGCGCCCGCTCGCCCTCGGTTTTCGCCAGCGCGCGATACAGCACGCCAATGCCCAGGTCAAACCCGTCAAGCACGAAGTATCCGGCAATCAGCACGAAGATCAGGAAGAACCACAGTACGGCCAGTGCGCTCATTGTTACTCACCTTCCTTGGCGGCGTTGGTTTCGGAATCGGCCACAGGACCGCGCTTGATGAAGTGCGAGATCACGCGCGCCCAGCCGACGAACAGGAACACGTACACGGCAATGAACAGGGCCAACGTGGTCAGCAGCTCGGGTGCCGAAACCGACTGCGAAATGGCGTTCTGCGTCAGCAGGGCCACGCCGTCGGGGCCGGACGTCGACGGGTACACCACCCACGGCTGGCGGCCAACTTCGGCGGTGATCCAGCCCACTTGGATGGCGATGAGCGGGAACAGCGGCGCCACGACCAGCAATTTCTGCAGCCAGCGCATGGTGCGGATGCGTCCGCCGCGCAACGTGAACACCAGCGCAAGGATAACGGTGAGCATGATGAGCCCGTACATGGCCACCATCAGGTGGTACGACTGGAACACCAGGTTCACGGGCATGTTGGCCACGTCGACGTCGGCGTACTTATCGGTTTGCGCCAGGGAGTTCAGGCCCTGGTATTCGGTGTCCCACGTGCCCGTTGCCAGGAAGCTGGTGCCGCCCGGAATGGCGAACGGGGTGATGACCTGCTGGTTTTCCTCGTCAACCCAGCCGAATGCGTACAGTGGAGGGACCTCGTCGCCGTACATGCCCTCCATCATGGCAAGCTTCGTGGGCTGCTCCTGCGACACCTCCACGGCCGAGGAATGCGCAGTCACGATCATGGCGCACGAGGCTACCATGCCCACCGCGGCGCCGATCTTCACGGTTTTCATGGCAAAATCGGTGTGCTTGCCCTTCAGGAGGTACCATGCGCCCACGCACATCGAGGCGAACGCGCCCATGATCAGCAGCGCAACCACTACGTGCGTATAGCGGGGCAGCGTGGACGGGTTGAACGCGGCGGCCAGAAAGTCGGTGATGATGGCCTTCGAGCCGTCCGCGGCCAGCTCGGCCCCGGCGGGCGTTTGCATCCACGAGTTCGCGATGATGATCCACAGCGCGCTCAGGCACGACCCGGCCCACACCAGCCATGCAGACACGGTGTAGAACAGGCTGGAAACTTTGTTGCGCCCGAACAGCAGGATGCCCAGGAACACCGACTCCAGGAAGAACGCGAACAGGGCCTCGGCGGCAAGCGGCGCGCCGAAGATGTCGCCGACGAAACGCGAGTAGTCGGCCCAGTTCGTACCGAACGAGAACTCCATGGTGATGCCGGTGGCCACGCCAATGGCGAACGTGGTGGTGAAGATACGCACCCAGAAGCGCATGGCGTTGCCGTCCTGCTCGCTGCGGCTGCGGTGGTATTTCGTGGCGAATATGGCCATGATCAGGCCCAACCCGATCGACAGCGGTACGAATAAGAAGTGGTATGCCACGGTCAGCGCGAATTGAATGCGCGAGAGCAGCACGACATCCGAGAACACGTCCATTTCAAATCCCCTCTCTGTTTTGAAATGCTACTAATCTAGCCACATATTACAGCGCGAGGATGCAAAAGGGAATACTTATTAGAAATTTGTTTCATTAATTTGTTTAGGGCGCTCGAGCACACGCTTCGCTTCGCCCATCACCTCGAGGCTCGTTTTGGACAAGATTTCGAACTTTCCGAATCTAATTACGTCCGAACGGATTCGGAAAGTTCGAAATCCTGCCAATCGGGTGCAAATCGAAGCGAAATAGGCTCGGAAAGTTCGAAAATGTGCCCCGTCTCTTCGCGGTTGGCGATGGGGCGGGGCATTAATGGGCGGATAAGGCTGCCCGTGCCTGCGCTGTTGGATTTGCTTGCGCTTACTGCGGCAGGCTAGTTGTCGTCGACGATGCCGTTCATGATGGCGGACACGACGCTGATGACAATGGCGGCAACAAACGCGCTGCCGAAGCTGGCGATGACGAACCCGATGTGGAACATCTCGTTGCTCAGCCACGCGGCCAGGTACAGCATGATGGTGTTCACCACCAGGTAAAAGATGCCGAACGTCAGGCACGTGATGGGCAGGCTGAGCAGCTGCAACAAGGGCTTGACGCTCATGTCGATAAGGGCAAGCGCCAGGCTGATTATGGCGATGGCCACCCAGCTTTCCGTGGCGCCGATCACAGCGATGCCCGGTACCAGCCACACAGCCGCGGCAACGGCAATGGCGGTAACAAGCCAACGTACGATGAAGTTCATGACGAATCCTTTCGGCTTTGGCGGCGCGTGGGTGTTGTTCGCAAGTGTATCACTCGACGTGAAATTCGTGTTGAGGGGCAAGATGGCTGTAAGGTTTGCCGCTATTCACGTTCTTTCCGCAGCTTCACCAGGGCGTTTGCTAGGTCGCCGACCTTGAAGGGCTTGCCTACGTGCGCGTTCATGCCGGCGTCGAGCGCCTTTTTCACGTCGTCGGCGTAGGCATTGGCCGTCAGCGCGATGATGGGCGTGGTTTGCGCGTCGGGGCGCGGCAGCGCGCGAATGGCGCGTGTGGCATCGTAGCCGTCCATCACGGGCATCATGGCGTCCATCAACACGGCATCGTAGCGGTCCTGCTCGCTGTTGGCGAACGCCTCGACGGCTTCCTGCCCGTTTTCGGCCTCGTCAAGCTGCGCGCCGCGCTCGGTCAAAAGCTCGGTGAGGATGATGCGGTTGATCTGGTTGTCCTCCGCCACCAGGTAGCGACGGCCCTCGAACACCTCCGCAAACGAAAGCCGCTTGCCCTCGGGCTTGTTGTTGGTGGCGTCCGCGTCGTCGCGCGCGTCGCCTGCGCTTCCCGGCTCGCCCGCAACGGACTCATTCTTGTTACGTTTGCCGCCTTCGCTGGCTTCCTGCAGCACGCCACCACACTGGTAGGGCTTGCTGCCGCTATCGCTTCCGCCGCCGTCGTTCATGTTGCTGACCAGCGCATTCGCGTGCGTATCCTCCTCGTCGCCCGCTGCCGGCGCACACGCTTCACCGTCGGGTGCCCCAAGCTTGAACTTCAGTTGTACCGTGAAAGTTGTACCTCTGCCCTCGGCGCTGGCCACATCGATGGTGCCACCCATGGCGTCCACCAGCGCTTTCGTGATGGTCATGCCCAGTCCGGTGCCCTGGATTCCCTGCATCTTCTGACCGTCGGCGCGTTCGAACGGCGTGAACACGTGCTCCACGAATTCCGGCGACATGCCCATGCCATTGTCGCGCACGATGAAGCTCAGCCGCGCGAAGTTCGGGCTTGTCTGCGCAAGCTCTTCCACGTGCAGCGCAATCATGCCGCCATCGGGCGTGTACTTCACCGCGTTTGACAGCAGGTTCAGCAGAATTTGCCGCACGCGCAGCTGGTCGGCGGCGAACCGGCGATGCCGCACGTTCACGGCATCGAGCGTGAGCAGCTGCTCTTTCGCCGTGGCTTGAGGGCGCATGATGACGTCGACGTCGCGAAGCAGGTCGTCAAGGTTGCAGCATTCTTCTTGCAGCTCGATGGCGCCGCTCTCGATTTTCGACATGTCCAGCACGTCGTTGATAAGGCTGAGCAGATGTTGCGATGACGCCTGGATGGTTGTCAGGCACTCGTCGGTCTTTTCCCAGTTCCCGGCGTTGTCGCGCGCAATTTGCGTCATGCCCATGATGGCGTTGATGGGCGTGCGGATGTCGTGCGACATCTTCGCCAAAAACGTGCTTTTCGCCTGGTTCGACTGCTTCGCGATTACCAGCGCCTGCTGCAGCCGTTCGCGGCTTTCCGTCTCTTTCGTGCGGTCGAACAGCACGTACACCAGCTTCTCCGTTTCGCCCACCGTGGCGCGGAACAGCGTCTCGTGGTACCATCGCAGCTCGCCGGTTTGCTGATGGCGGCGCGTGCTGTTGCCCTCGCGGTGGTCGTTGCTGGCCAGGTCGCCGACGCCGCGCGCAAGCAGACTTTCCGACCCCGGTTCCAGCGAGCGGTCAATGCTGTGCACGTTGGCGAAGATGTCGGCGGCGGAAATACCCAGGATGCGGTCGGTGTTCGGGCTGACGTAGTCCACGCTCGCGCCGTTGGGGCTGAACATGATGAAGATGTTGTCGGTGCTGCCCGACAGCGCGCTGAACAGCTGCTCGCGGTATTTCACCTCGTTGACTTGCTGGTCAAGCGCGCGCCGGCCGTGCTGCCACAGCATTATGACCACCAGTGCGCCCACTACGAACAGCACCACCGACACGGTGATGATGGTGGTCAGCTGCACTTCCGATATGCTGGCGTTCACTACACCGCTGGGCACCACGCCCACCATGATCCAGTCCTCGAACCCCACGGGCATGTAGGTGAGATAGTAGTGGTCCGTGACGGTGGAGAACTGCGTAATTCCGCTTTGACCTGCAAGGATGTTGTCGCGTACCGAGGTTAGGCTTGTGTCGCCGTCGAACGAGGCGATCTTGTCGAACCAGTCAAGCAGGTTTGCTGACTGCGAATACTGGTCGGTTGCAGAGAACAGCAGGTTGCCCGCCGGCGTGATGACGAAGCAGCTGGACTGCCCGTCGAACGCATTCACGTCAAGCGTTGCCTCCATGTCGTGGTTGTTGTAGCTGATGGCTATGGCCGTGTACGCGAATCCGTCAAACGACGCCGGCGCAACGGGCGTGGCGAACACGGTAAGGCCGTTTCCGCTGGTGGGAACGGTGTCGGCCACGATGCTGTTGCCGGCGTTCAGTTGGTCAAGCTGCTGGCCGAGGCTTAGCGTGCCGCGCTCGCCGCCGGGCGTGACGTACTCCCCGCTGCCGTTAAGGAAGTAGAAGCTGGTGAAGCCCCACTTGTCCTGCTCGCTGCTGATAAACGCGCGGGTTTCGTCGGCCGCTTCGCCATCGACGGCGCCGTCGGGCGAGTGCTTTGCCGTGTCTTCGAAGAACATGTTCCAGGTGGTCAGGTGATTCCAGTTGTCGGATACCAGCATGGAAAACGTGTTGTTGACCTGGGTGTATATTTCTTTCAGGTGGTCGGCGCTTTCTTCGTAGACCTTTTCTTGGATGAAGTGCGCGTAGAGCGAGCACACGCAGATAAGCGTTACAACAACGATGCCGATTGCGGCAGCGAGGGATCGACGTTTCATGAGACCTCGTTTCGCTAGAAGCGCGGGCGTGCCGCGCGGGGGAGTGCGGGTTTGGCGGAGCGCGGGTGCCCGGTCGCGCGTTCGGGCAAGGCGCGTGCTGCAAGTAGCCGCCTTACGCGTCATAATACGCGCGCGTGTGCGACCTGCGCGCGGCGGCTGCAAACGTGTGCCAAATCGTGCCGAACCCGTTGCCAGGTCGTTACACGAAACGCGCGAATTCGCGGCACGATACGCTCGTGGAAGCAAAAAGCGCTCATGTATGTGATTTGCTGCGGAACCGTCGAGTAAGGACTCTTGCTGCTAGCGTGTGACCTGGGAAAACGATGCGGCGTAATGGGGCGATAGAGCGCAAGGTGCGATTAAATCACATACATGAGCGATTTTCTGTGCCGATGGCGCTCGTGGAATCTGGCTTGAGGTTGGCTTTGGGTGGGTTCAGGCGCATCGTGCGTGCGTATACTAATTAGTTACGATTTATGCAAGTTCACGAGGGGTGTTCATGAAGGAAAACGGCGGCAAGCGCACGCGCGGCAATGGCAACAAAGGCGCTGTCGGAAACGTGCGCGGAGGTCGCGCCGCAAATGGCGGCAATTCGGCACGCGCTCAGCGGCAGCGGGGCGCAAACGCACCGCGAGCCAATCGAGGTGAACGACCGCAGTCACAGCTCCAAGCTGGCGGTGGCTTGCCGGCGTGCTCGGTGGCGCGGCAGTGCGGCGCGTGCCAGCACGTCAACGAGCCCTATCAACAGCAGCTTGCCGCGAAGGACCAGCGCGTGGCGGAGCTGTTTTCCCAGGTGGCAGGCCCGGAAGCGCTGCGCCCCATTCTGGGCATGGACAACCCGTACCGCTATCGTAACAAGGTGATGTCGCCGTTCGCGCCCGGTCGCCCACAAAAGGCGCCGAAGCAGCAGCGCGGCCAGCGCGGCGGCAAGCGCCCCAGCCGCCCGTCGGCCCCGCAGCGCGACATCCTGTGCGGCATGTACGCGGCCGGCACGCACCGCATCATTGACACTTCGGAGTGTCTCATCGAGAACGCCCAGGCCAAGCAGGTTGTTCGCGCGGTGCGCAGCATCATGCTGAAGTTCGGCATCGAACCCTACGATGAGGACCGCGGCACCGGCTTCATGCGCCATGCGGTGGTGCGTGTCGGCCACACGTCGGGCGAGGTGCTGGTCACGCTGGTCACGAACGCCCGCGAATTCCCCGGCGCGAAAGGCTTCTGCCGCGAACTGGTGCGCCGCTGCCCGTTCATCACCACGGTTGTGCAGAACATCAACGAGCGCCAAACGAACGTGGTGCTTGGCCAGCGCGAGCAGGTGCTTTACGGCCCCGGCTTCATTCTGGACGAGCTGTGCGGTCTGAGTTTCCGCATTTCGTCGCAGTCGTTTTACCAGGTCAACAGCGTGCAGACCGAGGTGCTGTACCGCCAAGCCATCAAACTGGCGAACTTCACGGGCGCCGAGCACGCTATCGACGCGTACTGCGGCACGGGCACCATCGGGCTGGTGGCGGCGTCGATGGGCGCGGCCCAGGTCACGGGCGTGGACTGCGTGGAGTCGTCCATCCGCGATGCGCGGCAGAACGCGCGCCACAACGGTGTGGACAACGCGCAGTTTGTGGTGGGCGACGCCGGCGCGTTCATGTGCGACATGGCCGCGGAAGCAGAGGCGGCAGGCCGCGCGGGCGTTGACGAAAACGGCCGCCCGCTTGTGCTGCTGATGGATCCGCCGCGCGCCGGTTCAAGCGAGGAATTCCTGCGCGCCGCGGTGCAGCTGGCGCCGTCGCGCATTGTCTACATCTCGTGCAATCCGGAAACGCAAGTCCGTGACCTGGCGTTTCTTCGCCAGTTCGGCTTCGAGGTGCACACGGTGCAGCCCGTGGACATGTTCCCGCACACCGACCACATCGAAACCATCGCGCTCATCGAGCGCGCGTAACGCCGTCTTCGGCAACGCGTATATAAATAGGTAGGGAACATGACGGAAGAGCAGAAAGCGGGCGCGGCGCGCGAAGCTGCCATGGGGCAATCGGGCGCAGCGCCAAAACAGCCTCTTGGCAACGAAACGCCGGGAGAGCGAAGCGCGGATTTCGCGGCAACCTCGACAGGCTGCTGCGAGGGAGCGGGTCGGTCGGCGGCCTCGTCGTCGGCTTGGCGGTCGGTGCACTCGGAGGGCGCCGCGCATGCGGCTTCGGGCCAACATGCCAAGGACGTGATGGCCGCCGCGCGGGAGACCATCGCGCGGCGCGGCTTGGCGAACGCAGATTCGCCGGTGCTGCTGATGGTGTCGGGAGGCTCGGACTCAACGGCACTGGCGTACATCGCGCGCCAGCTGGCCGACGAAGGCGTTATCGGACCCGTGGCCATGCTGCACGTGAACCACTGCCTGCGCCCGGGCGCGGCCGATCAGGACGAGGCGTTCGTGACTCAGCTGGCCGAGCTGCTGGCAATTCCCCTGTTCAGCTGCAAAATCGACATCGCGGGCGAAGCGCAGCGCGAAGGCGGTAACGTCGAGGCCGTCGCGCGCCGCGAGCGTTACCTGGCAGCTAACGAGGCGCTTGCCAGCCTGTGCCGCCACGCGGCGGCGCCCTTGTCGGCGGGCCGCATCTTCACGGCGCACACGGCCGACGACCGCGTGGAGAACTTCTACATGCGCTCCATGGTGGGCACGGGTCCGGGCGGTTTCCGCGCCATGAAGTACGCCAACGGACCCGTCACGCGCCCGTTGCTTGACGTTGGCCGCGAAGATTTGCGCGTCTACCTGCGCAAACGTGAACGCGACGGCCTGTCGTGCGCCTGCGATGCCGAAGGCAACCTGTGGCGCGAGGACGCTACGAACGCGCACACCGACCGTTTCCGCGCTTACGTGCGCCACGAGGTGATTCCTCACATCAAGCAGCGCAGCCCGCAGCTGCTCGACGTGCTTGGCCGCACCATGAACCTTATCGCCGACGAGGACGACATGCTGCAGAACATGGCCGAAAAGCTGGCCGAGGAGTCCGCGGAATGGGTGGCCGAGGACGACACCTTCGGCATCGACCGCTCCGAGGGCTTCCGCCTTCTGCCCGCTTTTGGAAAAGCGGAGCGCCCGCTGCAGCGTCGCGCGGTGCTGCGTCTTTTGGAAGCGATGCTCGGCCCGGATGCGCGGGTGGAAGCCGCTAGCGTGGAAGCCGTGCTCGCTGGCTTCGCGAACGGCGCGCCCAACAGCGGGTATGTGGCCAATATCCAGTATGATCTGGCCGTGAGCGCGAACAAGCGGGGTGTCCTTGTGGAGCCCATGGCCTATTTCCGAGCAAGAAGGAAGAAGCATGACTGAAAGAACCGACGAATTTGCCAACGAAGTCGCCGCGAAGGT
>OLRT01002462.1_pt1 | contig 11637 bp, 12 predicted proteins | sample 1672021 | NCBI WGS metagenome assembly OLRT01 (sample SAMEA3136637, study PRJEB25190) | human gut metagenome | reverse complement strand
ATAATATTGTGAAAAACACACAATAAACAGAATATATTTTTAGGAATAACAACAGTGAAAGAGCTCGAAGATGGAAGCGCAGGTCTTGAATCTCATTCTTCTTCTTCCTATCCGTCCATCAATACAGAGTTCACAACTGTTACTTTGAATGATATCTTCGAGAACGGCGTAGATGTGGCAGATGCACTTGATCAGGCACAGTCAGATCTCCAGAACGAACTTGGACAGTAAATAACAGAATAGAAAAGTATAAAACAGGAGGGACATGTCATATGTCCCTCCTGTTTTATATGAAATAAAGTTTTGCCGGGTTATTTTTTGATCTTGATGCTCTTTGTATTGCTCCATGGACTGTAACTGGTTATTCCATTGGATTTTTTGCAGGCGCGTACGCGGATATAATAAGTTTTTCCTTTTTTCAGACCGGAAAGAGCGGTGGAAGAACTGTTACCGGTGGATATCCTTTTGGAATTAGTGAAATTTTTGGAGGTAGAGTATTCAACCTGATATCCGGATGCAGCGGTAACTTTTTTCCACTTTACATTGGTTCTGCCTGATTTGGTGTTGGTCAGGGAAGAAAGGGTTGGAGCTGTCAGGCGGGTGATCTTCAATCCGATGGTGTTGTAGGAACCCTGCTGGGAATCTTTGTATGCCTTTACTGTATAAGTGTAAGTGTTTCCACTTTTCGCTGTACGGTCTGTATAGGAAAGGGTGCTGCTGCCCTTTACTGTGGCGAGCTTGGTCCATTTGCCACTTCCTGTTTTCCGGTATATCATGTAGCCGGAACATCCGGTGACTTTATTCCATTTGAAAACAATACCCTTTGATTTATTGGAAACTGATGTCAGGGACGGAATGGGCAGTTTGCTGGAAGATAAATCAGCAGACTTGAAGGTGGTGCGCATGGATTTTACAGTTTCTGTATCAATCCATAACTTTCCGTTGTACACCTGCTGTTTGAAGAAAATGTACATAGTATAAGAGGCACCAGTTGATATTCCCACAGGTGAACCAATTTTCCAGACAGAGTTGTAACGATCACCGACAGAGGACATACTCCAGTAGAGGGGAATCCAGCGGACAGCACCTTTCACCGGAGATTTATTATCAGTTCCTGCGCCGATCACTTTAAATTCATAAAATTGTCCAGGATAAAATTTCAGAGGTTTCTCCAGTCCTTTTACAACACTCGCTGTAACTTTCGGGGTACGGGCAGGTTTGACAGTAGGAGTAATTTCCGGGTCAGGCGTTTCCTGGGAAACATCCTCGGAAGCTGCATTGAATTCTCCTGCCATGCCTGTGACAGGAAAGGATGTGGCGGATAATACGGCACATAAAAGTAACGCTGCAATTTTTTTCTTCATGTTTGGATCCTCCTTGTTATGCTTGTTTTTCGTGGAAATGTTCCAGCATTTCCTGATGGGTTTTATAATTTTTCGGGCTTACCCCGAATTTCTTTTTGAAAGCTTTGGAGAATACCAGCTGGTCAGTGTATCCGATACAGCGGGCAATTTCCTTTACGGACATGTCTGTACCCAGAAGCAGGCTGGCTGCTTTGTGCATTCTGTAATCAATGAGAAAACTCTGGGCGGACATATTCAGTTCTTTCTGAAAGGCACTGTTTAGATAAGCACGGCTGATGCCGATATTGGATGCAATGTCCGAAATGCCGATCCCATTCTGATACATACTGGTGATGTACTCGATGGCAAGTTCTACATAAACACTGGTACTGTATTCATGGGACTTTTTATTCTGGCCCGACTGCTTCTCGTGGAAATCTGTCAGTTCTGCGAAAAACAGGAGCAGGTATGCCTGGCGCCGGAGGTCATTGGCCTGGGACAGCTGTCTGTGTTCCAGGAGATGATCAATGTATTCTGTGATCAGTTCAGAAGAGGGAGCAGGAAGCACCCGGTTCTTACGGGAAAAACCGCACTGGGCTGCCAGGGAACCAGCGCGGATCCCCTTAAAACCGATCCAGGCGTAAGTCCAGGGATCTGTTTCATCCGCACCGTAGGTAACCGGTTCATCTGGATAAATGAGGAACATCTGTCCCGGAGACAGGGACCAGGTCTGTCCGTCAGCAGAATAGAATCCGGTGCCCTTCAATACGAAATGAATGATAAATTCTTCTCTGGATCTGGAACAGATATGACCGGGCAGACAGTATTCCCTGCCTGTGTGGATCAGACTGATATCAAGAGAGGCTTCTTTGAGATTTTCGAGACAGCGGAAGGTGGCGCCGTCGGTGTATTTTACATTGGACATTGGTACAGTCCTCATTTCTTTGAAATTAACCGGAACAGGGTTTCGTTTTGTTGACATTTTACCATATATTCAGCTGTTTTGCCATAACGATTATGACATATGTTCCTGCCATAAATCTATTTAAAAGATCATGGAGGAGCTGTATAATAGGAGCATAAACAAGAGAAAAACAGACAGGCCAGTCAGAAACCTGCCTGATTCAGTAAAAAATAACAGGAGAGGTACAGCAGATGGAATGGATCAGATATCACGAAAAAGAGAAAGTATTTGAACTGAGAACAGAAAACAGCACGTATCAGATGCAGGTCAGGGAGTATGATACCCTGGTTCATCTTTATTATGGAAGTCCGGTGGGAGATACACTGATCACAGACAGGATCGTGTGTGCAGACAGAGGTTTTTCCGGGAATCCTTATGAAGCGGGAAGGGACAGGACATTTTCCCTGGATACTCTGCCACAGGAATACACAGCCTACGGAAACGGGGATTACAGGATCAATGGCCTGGAGGCTGTTCAGGCAGATGGAAGTGATACTGCGAATCTGAAATTCGAATCTTATGAGATCAGACCGGGCAAATACAGCCTCAGGGGACTTCCGGCCATGTTCGGAGGAGAAGAGGAAGCACAGACTCTGGAGATCGTTCTGGCAGATCATGCCAGCGGGCTGAAGGTGCACCTTCTTTATGGAGTATTTCCGAAATTCGATGTGATCACCAGGGCAGTACGCCTGGAAAATACAGGCACAGAAGCTGTTACCATAAAGAAAGCAGTGTCCATGGAAATGGACTTTGAATACAGGGAACTGGATGCAGTTCATTTCTACGGCAGACATGCCATGGAGCGTGAGATGGAAAGAAACCATCTGGGTCACGGAAACTGGTCGGTGGGAAGTATCCGGGGAACTTCCAGCCACCACCATAATCCATTTGTCATCCTCTGCGACCGCGATACGGAAGAGACACATGGAAACTGCTACGGCTATGCGCTGGCATACAGTGGAAACTTTGTATTTGAGACAGAGGTGGATCAGATCGGACAAACCCGTGTGATGATGGGAATCCATCCATATCATTTCCAGTGGACACTGAAACAGGGGGATACTTTTGAAACACCGGAGGTCATTATGACTTATTCGGAGGAAGGTTTCGGGAAGCTTTCCCGTAATTATCATGATGCATACAGACAGAATCTGATCCGCAGTAAATATGTAGATCAGCCCCGCCCGATCCTGGTCAACAACTGGGAAGCTACGTATTTCGATTTCGATGCAGACAAGCTCTATCACATTGCAGAAGAAGCGAAGAATATCGGACTGGATATGTTTGTGCTGGATGACGGCTGGTTTGGAAAGAGAGACAATGACTGGTGTGCGCTTGGAGACTGGAAGGTATATGAGGAGAAGATCAAAGGCGGTCTTCCTGCACTGGCAGAGAAGATCCATGGTCTGGGACTGAAATTCGGTCTGTGGGTAGAACCTGAGATGGTTTCCGAGGACAGTGATCTGTACAGGGAGCATCCGGACTGGGCATTTAAGATCCCGGGACGTGCAGCGAACAGAAGCAGGTATCAGCTGAATCTGGATATTACCAGAAAGGAAGTCCGGGAACACATTATGAACCAGATATTCACAGTGCTGGATGCCTGCAAAGTGGATTATGTGAAGTGGGATATGAACCGCAGTGTGGATAACGTGTTCTGTGCAGCACTTCCAGGAGAACGTCAGGGAGAGGTTTATCACAGATATGTTCTGGCTGTCTATGAGATGATGGAGAGCCTGGTGCAGAGATATCCGGATCTTCTTTTCGAATCCTGTTCCGGCGGCGGTGGAAGATTTGAGGCAGGAATGCTTTACTATTCCCCGCAGATCTGGTGCAGTGATAATACCGATGCCATTGACAGACTGAAGATCCAGTATGGTACTTCTTTCGGTTATCCGGTAAGTGCTATGGGAGCGCATGTGAGCGTATGCCCCAACCATCAGTCAGGAAGGATTACACCTTTCGAGACAAGAGGAATCGTGGCATCTTCCGGAACCTTCGGTTATGAACTTGACCTGATGAAAATGTCCGAAGAAGAGAAGAAAACAGCCAGAGAACAGATCCTTATCTATAAAGAGATGGAACATCTGGTACAGACAGGGGATTATTACCGCCTGGAAAATCCTTATGAAAACCAGAAATATGTATTATGGCAGTTTGTATCCAAGGATAAAAAAGAGGCTGTGGTATGCGGTGTCAGACTGCACAGTGAAGCCAACCCACGGATCTATCTGTGCTATCCTCAGGGGTTGGATGCAGAAATGCATTATGAAGACACAGCTACAGGAAAAGTTTATACAGGTGCGGCTCTGATGAAAGCAGGACTGCCGCTGCCGCTGACGATGGGAGATTACCAGCCTGTGAAATTCACATTTAAGGCTGTGGAGAAATAACTGACTGTTCTGCTGTAAGATCAGCAGAATCAGGAAAAAGAAAAAGGGATCCGGTCTGGAAATATTGCAGAGCGGATCCTTTTTTAAGAGAATGGATATGTTATTTTTTCTTTTTCTCTTCGTTTGAGGACAGATTCATTTCGTCGATCAGATGTTCGATCATCATTTTCTTTACATAAACATCAAAACTTAACAGGCAGATAAAAGAGAAGCGTTTCAAATTCTCCTGATCTTCTTCATCTGCATCTGAGAAAGTATCCTGGGCTGTTTTATATTTGCGGAGCAGGTCTTTCTTGAGAGATTCGATCTGTTCTTTTTCCATGCTGAAAACTTCATTATAAATATAGGTCATGTCCTTCTCAGTCATGGACTTGAAATATTTCTGCGCGATGGGTGTGAGCAGGGTCTGAATATCACTGATGGACAGAATGTTCTTGAAATAATAAATAAAGATCAGCATCAGGATATGCTCTCTGGAATAACGCTTCTTCTCCGGCGGAGGAAGGAGTTTATTCTTGGCATAGTTATTGATCATGGTCTTGGTGAGGATCTTGTCCTCGTCATAACGCTTGGTGGAAGCAAGCTGCTCCTCCATAAAGGTTGTTACCTGATCCATGTATAATTCAATATTGGGGATATCATCCGGTTTAATATAATCAATCCTGGACACACTTGCCAGAATACTGTTTATCATATCTTTTTCATCAATAGTCATCTTTCATCACCTCTGTTCCCTATTATATAGTTTTAAATACTACTTGTAAATGCTTTTTTTACTGAATAGACAAATTTCGTTGCGGAGTGAACAGTAACCAAATTTCTTGGTAAGTTGGAGAAGAGTCTGATAAACTTCGAATTTCTAAAAGTAACCTGTTGTAGGCGAACAGGTTTTTGTGTATAATTGTGAAGATATGGGTCTGTTATGTGGAAAGTTTTATTCCGGACTAATAACGGATACAGATATTTCAAACAATGCAAACTGTAACTCGACAAGAGATAGGAGAGAAAATGAACAACATTTACAGTACATTAAATCCCCCACAGCAGGAAGCTGTCTATCACACAGAAGGCCCACTGCTGATCCTGGCGGGAGCGGGTTCGGGAAAGACGCGAGTGCTGACCCACCGTATTGCTTACCTGATAGATGAAAAGGGCGTAAATCCCTGGAATATCCTGGCTATCACTTTCACAAATAAAGCAGCCAGTGAAATGAGAGAACGAGTAGATAAGATCGTAGGTTTCGGCTCAGAGAGCATCTGGGTATCCACCTTCCACTCTACCTGCGTGCGGATCCTGCGCAGACATATTGACCGTCTGGGATTCGATACCAGATTTGCCATCTACGATACAGAAGACCAGAAAACTTTGATGAAGGAAATCTGCAGAAAGCTGAATATCGATACCAAGATCTACAAGGAACGCTCCCTGCTTGCACAGATTTCCCATGCAAAAGACGAGCTGATTACACCAGATGAAATGGAACTGAATGCAGGCGGTGATTTTAATAAGAAGAAAGTCGCAGCAGTATACCGTGAATATCAGGCATCCCTGCGAAAGAATAACGCGCTGGATTTCGACGATCTGATCGTAAAGACAGTAGAATTGTTCCAGAACTGCGGAGATGTTCTTGAGAATTATCAGGAGCGTTTCCGTTATATCATGGTAGATGAGTATCAGGATACAAATACGGCGCAGTTTGAACTGGTGCGGCTGCTGGCAGCCAAGTACCGTAACCTTTGTGTGGTAGGTGATGATGACCAGTCTATCTACAAATTCCGTGGTGCAAACATCGGAAACATCCTCGGATTCGAGCATGTTTTCCCGGATGCAAAGGTCATCCGTCTGGAACAAAATTACCGTTCCACCAAGAACATCCTGAGTGCAGCCAATGAAGTGATTGCCAACAATGCCTCCCGTAAATCCAAGACACTCTGGACGGAGAACCCGGAAGGTGAGCTGATCCATTTCCGCCAGTTTATGAACGGATACGAAGAAGCAGAGTATGTAGTAGGCGAGATTTCCAGGGCACACAGGGAGAACGGTGCGAAGTACAAAGACTGCGCAGTCCTGTACAGAACCAATGCCCAGTCTCGACTCTTTGAAGAGAAGTGCCTGCTTGCGAATATTCCTTATAAGATCGTAGGCGGCGTAAACTTCTATGCACGTAAAGAGATCAAAGACCTGTTATGTTATCTGAAGACCATCGATAACTCCAGAGATGACCTGGCAGTCCGCCGTATCATCAATGTGCCGAAACGTGGAATTGGTGCCACAACACTTGGCAGGATTCAGGATTATGCAGACAAGATGAGCGTCAGCTTCTACGACGCCCTGCGTGTGGCAGAGGAAGTTCCTTCTATTGGAAGAAGCCTTTCCAAGATTGACGGTTTTGTAACCTTTATCCAGAGTTTCAAGAGCAAAGCGGAATCCTACACAGTCCGTGAACTTCTGGAAGAAGTAATTGAACTTACCGGATACGTAGCAGAGCTGAAAGCGGAAGATACCGAAGAATCCCAGGCACGGATTGAGAATATTGACGAACTTATTTCCAAGACCGAGTCCTATCAGGAAGCCATGGAAGAACAGGGACAGCCTGCCACACTTTCCGGATTCCTGGAAGAGATCGCACTGATCGCAGACATCGACAGCGTTGACCCGGATCAGGATTATGTGCTTCTTATGACCTTACATAGTGCCAAAGGTCTGGAATTCCCGAGAGTGTTCCTGGTTGGAATGGAAGACGGAATTTTCCCGTCCTATATGTCCATTGTATCAGACGATAAATCCGATCTGGAAGAAGAACGCCGCCTCTGTTATGTGGGAATCACAAGAGCCATGGAAGACCTGACACTGACAAGTGCCAGACAGCGAATGATCCGTGGGGATGTGCAGTACAACAAAGTTTCCAGATTTGTCCGCGAAATCCCGCGTGAACTTGTAGATATGGGACAGACAGCAACACCGGAAAAGAAGAAACAGATTGCAGACATGATCCAGGCAGACCGCAGCCTTGCCAAGATGAAAATGGCACTGGCATCAAAGCCATTCAAGCCAAGAGAATTCAAAGTCACCAAGGCAGCGTCCTTAGATTATGAAGTAGGCGATACCGTACGTCACATTAAATTTGGCGTGGGAATCGTCAAAGACATTGTAGACGGTGGAAGAGATTATGAAGTTACTGTTGATTTTGACAAAGTGGGAGTCAAGAAGATGTTTGCAGGCTTTGCAAAGCTGAAGAAAATCTAAACGGATTCCGGGGGAGAGGAAAAAATTATGAGTAAAAACACAAAAGACGTAGTAGAAGACAAGGACTATTCCCTTGAGCGCGTACCAGCCACAGCCAGAAAAGGCTTCTGGCCAATGTTCTTTATCATGCTTGGTTTCACATTCTTTTCAGCTAGCATGAGTGTGGGTGCGAAGCTGGGAATCGGACTGAACCTGCAGGGATTTATCTGGGCAGTTCTGATCGGAAGCATCGTGCTGGGTGCTTACACAGGTGTGCTGGGTTACATCGGAAGCCACACTGGTATGTCACTGGATCTGCTTGCACAGCATTCTTTCGGTAAAAAAGGTTCTTACCTGCCATCTGCACTGATCAGTTTCACACAGATTGGATGGTTCGGTGTAGGTGCAGCCATGTTCGCTATTCCGGCAGCAGAAGTGCTCCATGTATCACCGGTAGTTCTGGTAGTGATCGCTGGTGTGTGTATGACACTTTCCGCATACCGCGGAATCGAAGGACTTGAGATCGTCAGCTATATTTCCGTACCGTTGATTGCAATCCTTGGCATCTATTCCATGAATCTTGCAATCGGACAGGGCGGCGGTCTGGAGGCAGTATTTGCAAAGAGTCAGGGAACACTGACCATCGCAGGCGGAGCAGGACTGGTAATTGGTTCCTTTGTCAGCGGCGGAACAGCAACACCAAACTTTACCCGTTATGCAAAAACAAATAAGATTGCAATTGTTACAACCGTAATCGCATTCTTCCTTGGAAATGCCCTGATGTTCGCATTTGGTGCAACAGGTGGAGCTTTCACAGGAAAGGATGATATCTTCTACGTTATGATCGCACAGGGACTGACAGTTCCTGCACTGATCGCACTGGGAGCAAACATCTGGACAACCAACGACAACGCACTTTACACATCCGGACTTGGACTTTCCAATATCACAAAAGTCCGCAAGAAACCAATGGTAGTCATCGCAGGTGTGATTGGAACCGTGCTTTCTATCTGGCTTTACAATAACTTCGTAGGATGGCTTAACTTCCTGAACGCAGCCCTCCCGCCGGTAGGTGCACTGATCTCCCTGGATTTCTTCCTCCACAGATCCGACTATGAGTCAGGAGCAGAAGCAAAGAAAGAAGTAAAATGGGGCTCCGTCGTCGGTGTTATCTGCGGCGCACTGGCAGGAAACCTGATCCCTGGAGGAATCGCTTCTATCAATGCCATGGTTGTAGCAGTCATCTGCTATTTCGTGATCGGAGCAATCACAAAAGACTGACCATTACATAGGAACTATTAAGCAAAAAAGTATAACATCAAAAATATACTGCCATCTGAAGAGCCATGCAAGGAAGTAATGATAACTTCTGGTATGGCTCTTCTTTTATAAAAAAGTATAGAAGCAATTCAGAAAAGAAAATTAATTCATATATTTATGGTAAAATCACAGAGAAGGTGGTATAATAATTGCATTAAACAGCAGACGGCAAAAGTGTTAACAGCTATTCTATCTATAACGGTAGCGTCAGCTGGCAGACTATTGAGAGGATGGTGCGACTATGAACATTAAAATTGAAGAATTATTAGCAGCATTAAACAAAAAAGAAGAAGAGAAAGAAAAAAATACAGTCCTCTGGGTACTGGCAATCATTGGCGCAGTTGCAGCAGTAGCAGGTATCGCATTTGCTGTATATCACTTCTTTAAGCCAGATTATCTGGAAGATTTCGAAGAGGATTTTGACGACGACTTCGATGACTATTTCGAAGACGAAGAAGAGTAATTACCGGTTCTGTCATAAACAGACAGCGGAATATCCGCAGAAAATGAGTAATTATGAAAACGAACGAATAGCTCCGGCTTATACCGGGGCTATTTTTGCGAAAGCGATACAGGAGGTTATATGAAGAAAGGCGAAATTTACGAGGGAGTAATTGAAAAAGTAGATTTTCCAAATAAAGGAATTGTAATGACAGGCGACCAGAAAGTCACAGTAAAGAACGGCATGCCAGGCCAGAAAGTCCGTTTCATGATCAACAAGAAACGCTCCGGCCGTGTAGAAGGACGACTTCTGGAAGTTCTGGAGAAATCCCCGCTTGAAACAAGAGACCCGGTCTGTAGCATTTTCCCGGAATGCGGTGGATGCATGTATCAGACCATGTCCTATGAGAACCAGCTTGTAATGAAAGAACGCCAGGTTCGTGATCTGCTTGAGGGAGCATTAAACGGTGCTGACTACCAGTGGGAAGGAATCCACGGAAGCCCTATCGAATTCAGATACCGCAATAAAATGGAATTCTCTTTTGGCGATGCATACAAAGATGGTCCGCTCACACTTGGCCTGCACAAGAAGGGCAGCACCTATGACGTACTTACCGCAAACGACTGCAAACTTGTCCACGAAGACATGACCAAAATCCTGACCTGCGTCCATGAATTTTTCCTGAAACGAAATGTTTCCTATTATAAAAAGATGCAGCACACAGGCTATCTGCGCCACCTGCTTCTCCGCCGCGGCGTAACCACCGGAGAAATCCTGGTACACGTGATCACCACCAGTCAGGAAGAACATGACCTGCAGCCACTGAAAGAAGAACTCCTTGCACTTCCACTGGAAGGAAAAATCGTCGGAATCATGCACATCATTAACGACTCTCTTTCCGATGTGGTGCAGAGTGATGAAACCCGCATCCTTTACGGACAGGATTTCTTCTACGAAACCCTCCTGGGACTGCGATTCAAGATCAGCACCTTCTCATTCTTCCAGCCCAACTCACTGGCAGCAGAAGTGCTCTATTCTGTAGTCCGCCAGTACATCGGAGATACCAAAGATAAAGTAGTCTTTGATCTTTACAGCGGAACAGGAACCATCGCTCAGCTCGCAGCATCCGTAGCAGATGAAGTGATCGGAGTAGAGATTGTAGAGGAAGCAGTAGAAGCCGCTAAACAGAATGCAGCGCTGAACAATTTAAGTAACTGTAAATTTATAGCCGGAGATGTTCTAAAAGTCCTTGATGACCTCACTGAGAAACCAGACGTGATCATTCTCGACCCACCAAGAGACGGTATTCACCCAAAGGCCCTGCCGAAGATTCTCTCCTACGGCGTAGACCACATCGTCTACATCTCCTGCAAAGCCACCAGCCTCGCCCGGGATCTCCCGGCATTCCTCGCTGCAGGCTACGAACTGGAAAAGGCATGCAGCGTAGACCAGTTCTGCGAAACTGTGCATGTGGAAGTCGTGTGTTGTCTACATCGGGTGAATTCGTAGAAGTCCTTAATTTTAGGCACTTTGCGAGGTATATGAGTTTCACACCAACAGGTAAACAGGGCAAGAAAAAGCAGATTATGAATGGAATCGAAGTGTCAGTAGTATTGCATCTGGTATGAGGAAATACATTCGGACAGAATTAACATTTTTTATTTAATAGCATAGAGAAAAGCCAAAAGGACGCTTGTTTTCAGAACTTCTGCAAGATGAGTGTCCTTTTCTTTTATCCCAAGGCAAAGGAGAAGATAAAAAATGGCAAGGAAGAAAGAAATTTGTGGTGGAAATCACGCCTTATTATTATGAACACGGCGTTTGCCTGGAAGACCATGATGGGACTTCTGCTCATCTTTATACAATCTTAATTTCAAAACAAACTTACTTACGCCCATTTAATACAAATAAAGATAGAATAAAGGCAATATAAAAAAGAAATTAAGATTA
>OLRT01002461.1_pt1 | contig 11638 bp, 10 predicted proteins | sample 1672021 | NCBI WGS metagenome assembly OLRT01 (sample SAMEA3136637, study PRJEB25190) | human gut metagenome | reverse complement strand
TTTATTTTTTAAAACAATATATTGTGTATAAAAGTTTTAGTGCGACAGCCCCTTATTTTATAGAAAAAATATAAAAATAAAGAAATTTTCTTTAAAAGATTGAATTAGTATATGAAAATATGATAATAATAAATTATACCAAAAAATGAAAGTGAGGTAATTATATGAAGAATCCTATAGTAACTATAGAAATGGAAAATGGAGATATAATGAAAGCTGAATTATATCCAGAAATAGCACCTAATACAGTAAAGAATTTTATTGATTTAATAAATAGAGGCTTTTATGATGGATTAATATTCCATAGAGTAATACCAGGATTTATGATTCAAGGTGGATGTCCAGAAGGAATGGGAATTGGAGGTCCAGGATATAGCATTAAAGGTGAATTTTCAAGAAATGGATTTGCAAATAACTTAAAGCACACAAAAGGTGTTTTATCAATGGCAAGAGCAATGCATCCAGATTCAGCAGGAAGTCAATTCTTTATAATGGTAGAAGATGCTCCACATTTAGATGGGCAATATGCTTCATTTGGAAAATTAATAGAAGGATTAGATGTTGCTAAAAAAATAGTAAGCACTAAGAGAGATTATAGTGATAAGCCATATGAAGATCAAGTTATGAAAAAAGTAACTGTAGATACTTTTGGTGAAAATTTTGGGGAACCTGAAATAATAGAAGATTAATATTGAATTTAAATTTAATTTATTAGGCTGTATCATATTTTGATGCAGCCTTAAATTAAATGAATCTCCAAATTTTAATTTGGCAAGATGAATTTATTCATCTAATTAAAAGGAAGGCCGAGTTTCATTAAAGTTTTATAAGTATAAAGGGGTGAATTAAGATGCTTGAGAATAATAAGTGTATATTAGTGTATGGATTAACTAATATAGACTTAGAATTCATAAAAAAGCTTAATTATAAGATAATTGAAATAACTCCAGAAATGTGTGAAATGACTTTAGGAGATATATTATTAGGATTAAAATTAAATATTTATAATAATAATCCATTTAAGGGGAAAGTTATACTTTATAATAATTTAACACAAATAGAAGTGAAAAATGCAATAAATGATACTAAAAGAGGTATTAAAGATGCAGTATTGGAAGTAGTGACAGAGGAATTTATTAATTGGAAGGTAAATTACTTAATTAAGCATTTAAAGAATGAAAATGAGTGGTATTCAAAGGCTAGAAAGGAAATAAAAAATGAGTAGAGTTGGAGAAAAAATAAAAGAAGCAAGATTAAAAGCTGGTATGACACAAAAAGCACTTGGTAAAAAATTAGGTGTAGCAGAAAAATTTATAAATGAAGTAGAAATTGGAAGAAAAATTGTACAAGAATCATTTATAGAAAAAGCAGCAAAAATATTAAATGCAGATTTAAATGATGTAAGCATGGTTGTAACAGATGAAATTTTAATGGAAGAAAGAAAAAGTTATGCAGAAAGTAATAAGAAGCCTACTAAAATAGAAACAAATGAAGTTTGGGATAATGCTTTTTCTACAGTATTAAAAAATGTTCCTATTTATGATTATAATTTAAAAAATATTTTAGGAAAAATAGAAATACCAATCCATTCAAATAAAGTAGAGGGTTATCCACAAGATAAAGTATTATATTTAAATATTCAAGATAATGAAATGTCTGGATTTAGAATTATGGAAGGTGATTTAGCATTTGCTCATTTAGTTAATGAAGTTAGTAATAATGGAATATTCTTAGTAGAGTATAAAGGAAAAAGAAAAATAAGACAAATAAAGAGTCTTGGAAATTCTAACTTACTTTTAGTAAGTAACGGGGGAGCTCTAATGACTGAAACTGTTGAAAGTAGAGAAATTTCAGTAATTGCAAAGCTAGAAAGAATTGAAATAAAGTTATAAAAATGTGCCAGGAGGCACCTTTTTTATCATATAAACAATAAAATAAAAAATTAATATACATAATTATGTGGATAATGTGGATAACTTGATAAAAACTGTGGATAACTTTGATGTTAATACAAAATTTAATTTAAAAAACTGGATTTAATAGCTTAAAATTTGTTATTTAAATTATTTTTAAATGTAATAGTTCAGATATTTTAATTTAAACATATATTTGTAAGAGAAATTATTACGAGGTGGGAAACATAGAAAATAATAAAAATAATTTAGGTATATTAAAGAATATACCAACATCAATATTATCAAAGCTCAATATATCACATAGCTTTTTAGCAACTAATAATGATTCTGAAATTGAAGTAAGTATAATTTCAGGAGCTTCTACAAGTGAAGTTTCTAAAATAGTGGAAAACTTAAATGGAAAGTATGTTGATTTAGGATATGGATATGGAATAGTAGAAATTTCAATAGAAAATCTTGTTGCTTTAGCAAATAGTCCAGAAATTCAATATATAGAGTTACCTAAAAGCTTATATGCAGATGATTATGAAAGTAATAGGGCTTCCTGTATTACTCAATTAAATTCAAGTGAATTTAATGGAAAAGGGGTTTTAGTTGGATTTATTGATACGGGAATAGATTATACTCATCCTGCATTTAGAAATTCTGATGGAACTACTAGAATAGAATATATATATGATTTAAATAATGGGGGCAAAGTATATAACAAAACTCAAATAAATGAAGCACTTAAATTAACAGATCCATATTCAATGGTTAATTCAACTGATGTTACTGGACATGGCACCCATGTTGTTGGAATAGCTTGTGCAGGTGGAGAAATAGATAAGCAATATTATGGTGTAGCACCTGAAAGTTCAATAGCTATGGTTAAGGTTTCAAGAAGTAGATTTGCATTAAGTACTCAAATAATGAAGGGGATAAAATTTCTTATTGATAAAGGTAAGGAATTAAATATGCCATTAGCTATAAATATGAGTTTAAGTACTAATGATGGAGCCCATAATGGTAGTAGTTTACTTGAACAATATATATCAACAGTTTCTGCTATTGAAAGAGTAACAATAGTTATAGCAGCAGGAAATGAAGGTGAAGCTGCACATCATGTAGGAAGAACCTTAGAAGAAATAAATGATGTATACTTTAATATTTCATCAGATGAATCTATAGTTGTAATAAATTTGTATAAGTCAATATTACCGGAGTTAAGTATGGAATTACTTTCTCCATATGGAATTGGTACTGGAGAAATAATATTAAAAGAGGGAATCAATGAAGGAACTATAGGAAATTCTAGATATTCAATATATTTAACAGGTCCTAAGCCATTTGATGTAAGTGGAGAAATTGGAATTGTGTTAACAGGTATTAATGAGTTTGTATCATCAGGGCAATGGAAAATAACATTAAGAAAATTAAATGAGTATGAAGGAAGTTTTGATATGTGGTTGCCTATTTCAGAAGGGTTAAATGTGAATACTAAGTTTTTAGAGCCTGTTGTTTATAATACATTGGGAATTCCTGCTACAGTTAAGAATATAATATCAGTTGGAAGTTATAACTATTTAGTTGATACTATGTCACCATTTAGTGGGAGAGGTAAAAGAGTAAATGGGCAATATATAAAACCAGATATAGTTGCACCAGGAGAAGGAATTTATTCTGCTATACCTAATAGGGGATTTGATAAAAAAACAGGAACTTCTATGGCGACTCCACAAGTTACTGGGGCTTCTGCACTTATGATGCAGTGGGGAATAGTTAATGGGAATGATTCTTATTTATATGGAGAAAGATTAAAATATTTTTTAATTTTAGGTTCAAAAAGAGGTAGACAAGATATAAAGTATCCAGATGCAGCTTGGGGATATGGTCAACTTTGTTTAAGAGAAAGCATTAATTTAGTATCTCAAACATTAGGATTAGGCTTTAGAAATAATGATATTAAAAATATAATTATAAATGATTACCTTAAAAGAGTAGATGAAATAAATGTAGACTATAATTCAAATAGTAATGATAGAGTTTTTCTTTTAGTTGAAATTGCAAATGAAGAAGTATTAAAAAATTTATTAAAGATACAAGAGGTTGAGGGTTTAATGATATCATCAAATTTTGCAGTAATAATTACACCAGCTAATAAGGTTGATGAAGTAAAAAAATTGGTAATTAGAATAGTTAATATTGATGAATTTTCTACTATATTGACATTAAATGATATTTCACCAGTAGAAGCAAGTGGAGCACCTGTATTTAATACTAATCCATATTTAAAACTTAATGGAAGAGGTGTATTAGTAGGCGTAATTGATACTGGAATAGATTATCTTAACAAAGAATTTCAAATGGAAGATGATACAACAAGAATAGTACGGTTATGGGATCAAACTATTCAAGGAGATACAAATATATATGGATTAAAATATGGTACTGAATATACAGAAGAGCAAATAAACCAAGCAATAAGTTTACAAACTTCAGGTGGGGATCCATATAGTATAGTTCCATCTAAGGATGAAATTGGACATGGCACTAAGGTAAGTGGAATTATTGGTGGAAGGGGTATAAATCCAGATTTAAAAGGAGCTGCTCCAGACTGTAAGTTTGTTATTGTTAAGCTATCTAGAGCAACAAAAGTAGAACTTGATGCAGCACTTATCGATAAAACAGATGTGCCATCATATAATCCGTGGAGTGTATTATTAGGAATAAGGTATGTAGTTTCCGTTGCAAGAGAATTAAATAAGCCATTAGTTATATTTATACCACTTGGAAGTAATATGGGCTCTCATACTGGAAATGGAATTGATGAAAATATTATTAATAACTATTCAACTGAAGCAGCAACTGTCTTTGTAGTGCCAGTTGGAAATCAAGGAAATACAGATACACATACAGAGGGAATAATTGAAAAGGTTGGAGATATAAAAGATATAGAGATAAGAGTTGGTGAAAAGCAAAAAAATTTACCAATAATAATATGGATAAACAAACCTAATAGAGTTATGTTATCAATAATATCCCCTACAGGAGAAATAATTGATAACATGGAGGCTAAAAATACAAATAATAATAGAATAAAATTTTTATATGAAAAAACTGAAATGATAGTTAATTTTACTTCACCAGAATTATCAACAGGTGATGCACTTATTTTTATAAGAGCATATAATTTAAAGGCAGGAATTTGGAAGTTTAGATTAACTGGAGAATATATAGTAGATGGTAATTATTATGCATGGATACCTCAAAGGGAGCTTATAGATGATGAAACTAAATTTTTAAATCCAGTTAAATATACAACTATTACATTGCCAAGTACTACTAATGGAGCAATTTCAGTAGGGTATTATAATCAAAATAACAATTCAGTTGTATCAGAATCTGGCAATGGATATACAAGGAATGGAAGTATAAAGCCAGATATAGTAGCTGGAGGAAGTAATGCTTTAGTTACTACTCCAGGAGGAACAACTTCAGTTATGACTGGATCTTCAGTTGCAGGGGCTGTTGTTGCAGGATGTTGTGCTCTTATTCTTCAATGGGCAGTTAGTGATGGAAATTATCCAGATATATATGCATCACAAATAAAAACTTATATTATAAGTGGAGCAAAGACAAGGCCTGGAGATATTTATCCTAATAGGCAATGGGGATATGGAATGTTTGATTTACAACGTATATTTGATTGGATACAACAAACATATACACCTAGAATAAATGATGATTTTGAAGAATATAGGGTTAAAAATTTATTTATTAGAAAGCCTAAAGACTTATAATAATCACTAAATATAATAAAAAAGCATATTAATAATTAATGGATTAATATATTAAGGAGTTATTATGGCTGATAAAGGTAGATTAAAAATACAATGTTTTGTAGGTGATACTTATGTACCTGTAGACGGTAGTAATATAACTTTAGTATCAACTTCAGGGCAAACAAATGATAATAAAGAGGTTAACTTGGTTACTAATTCATCAGGAGAATCACAAGTTATTGAATTAAATGCACCACCATTAGAATATTCTCAAAATCCAGATCAGCCTACACCATATAGTTTATATGATTTAAGGATAGGTAAAGAAGGATTTCAAACTTTAGTTATTAATGGTGTTCAAATATTTCCAGGTCAAACAGCAATTCAACAATGTCAATTAATAAAATCTAATAATAGAAATAGTAGAGCAGATGTAATAAATATAGGTCCTAATACACTAAATGGAAACTATCCATCTAAAATTCCAGAGGAAGTTGATAAGCCTTTACCACCTCCAACTAGTGGAGTTGTGCTTCCAAAACCTGTAGTTCCTGAATTTATAACAGTTCACACTGGAAGTCCTAATAATAATTCAGCACCTAATTATACTGTTTTATATAAGGAGTATATTAAAAATGTAGCTTCATGTGAAATATATTCAACTTGGCCAGAAAGTACTATAAGAGCTAATGTTTATGCAATAATATCATTTACATTAAATAGGATATATACAGAATGGTATAGGGGAAAAGGCAAAAATTATGATATAACTAATTCTACAGCATATGATCATGCTTTTACTTATGGAAGAAATATATATGATAGTATAAGTGTTGTTGTTGATGACATTTTTGCAACTTATATAAGAAGGCAGGGAAGAAAACAACCACTTTTAACTCAATATTGTGATGGTAAAAATGTTCAATGTCCAGGATGGATGACACAATGGGGTAGTAAATATCTTGGAGACCAAGGAAAAACTCCATATGAAATATTAACTAATTATTATGGTTCAGATTTAGACTTAGTAACAGCAGAGGAAGTAAAGGGAAGTCCAAAATCTTATCCAGGATATGATTTAACAGTGGGGTCAATTGGTGATGAAGTAGAAACAATACAAGAGCAATTAAATAGAATATCTCAAAATTATCCATTAATACCTAAGTCAGCAGTTGATGGAGTTTATGGAGAGAAAACAAAAGAAGCTGTAAGTGTATTTCAAGGGATATTTAATTTACCACAAACAGGAGTAGTGGATTATTCAACTTGGTATAAAATTTCAGATGTTTATGTTGGTGTAACAAGGATAGCAGAATTAAGGTCAAGTGAAAAAGAAAGAGTATTTATTCCACCAATTTCATTTGATATTTTAAATTCAAGAGAAATACCTAAAATAAGCTATTTTGATAATTAAAAAAATCTTTTAAGATAGCAATTATTAAGTTTGATATAAGAAATAAATTTAATAATTGCTATATTATTATTTTAGCTATTAAGTTCTGATTTATTTTTAAGATAAAATAAAATACATTGAGTTATAAAAATTAAACTTAAAAAACCAAAGATGGGATATAATTTTGAAATTAAATTTGAAAAACCTATTTGTGATATTGGTAAAGCAATAGCTAATACAAGAAATATACCTTTTTTAAATTCAATATTGAAAGATTGTTCTAATGTTTTGCTAATAGAATATACATCAGAAACTTCTGTAGAAAACATTTCAAGCCAAATAATAACTAAAAGTAATGCTTGAATTACAGTTCCAAATCTTTGGGCAACTAAAAGCAAAGGAATTTCTGAATCATATATATATGGTTGATTAGCTAATAATAATAAATTAATAATACTTGATAATAAAGTTAAACCTAGTGCTCCAATAGCAATTCCATATACCATATTTTTTGAATTTTTAGTTTCATTGCTTAAGGGAACTAAAACACCAGAGCAACAAAGTATGTTATAGCCCGCATAAAGGATTGTAGAAAGTACAATTCCTTTTTTAGGTGGTTCAAATGAAGATATAACATGAAAAGAAATAGAATCTTTAGCAAATAAAAAATATAAGATTATAATTAAAGTAATAGTACCTAAAAGAGATGGAACAATAAATGAGTTTACTTCAATAAGGCCTTCAGTGTCTCTTAGTAAAAATGTAGTAGCAATTGCAATCATTATTAATGAACCAATTATCTTTGGAATTCCAAAAAATTGATTAATCAAGGCTCCACTTCCTGCTAATATTATTGAAGCACTTGAAATAAGATAAAAAGTTGTAATAACACCAGTGATTTTCCCAAGTAAATTAGGACTTATAACTTTTAATACATCACTATAGGAATTTAAACTATATTTAATACTTATTTTTGCTATTATTGAACCCATTATTACATAAAAGACTCCACAAAAGAGTATTCCTAAAAAACTTTTTAATCCAAAGGAAGTAAAAAATTGAGTTATTTCTTTTCCAGAAGCAAGTCCAGCACCAACAACAGTACCAATAAAAACAGCAGCAATTTCAAAAACCTTAGTGAAATCCTTCTTCACGAATATCCCTCCAATACATTTCTAATATCTAATATATAAGGATTACAGTATAATTATTCTATTTATTTGTGAATAAGCTATAAGTTATTAGGAAAAATAAATTTAAAAGTATAATAGTTATAAGGAGATTAATATGAAGAACATTAAAGTAATTTTAAGTACAATATTAATTTTAATAATAAATTTATTTGTAGGTTGTTCTAATATAAATGAAAAAAAAGAGGAAAAGTTAGATTTATTTGATGTTTTTAAGGGAAAGGATTTAGCAATTAATTATTTAATTAATATAAGAAATGGAGATATAAGTAGTGCAGTTAATAACTGTGAAAGTGAAATTTTAGAAAGTAATATTAATTTATCAGAAGGGGTTTCTAATATTACTGGGTTCCAGCTTAATAGAGCCATAGCAAATTCACAATTTGCATATTATATATTTAATGTTATTAGAGATTCAAATATAGAGCCTAAAAGTGATTTAGAAGAATATATAATAAAAGTAAATAGAAATGATGATAATTATATAATTAGTGATATAAAATCAAAATCACAAAGAGAATTATATATAAAAAATAATGCAATTAGAATAATTGGAGAAAAGGGTGGAAAAAGTAGCTTAGTTATTAGTTTAAATAACATACCTAAAGATACATATTTAAGAGAAAATAAAATAATGCTTTATAAAGAAAAAGTACCTAATAATAGCTTTGGAAAAGTTGTTTTAGGTTTTACAGGAAAGAAAATTGCAATTTCAGCAATAGATGATAAAAACTCATATATTTGTATTGCATATATTGATGATACATTAATGAAGAGTGGAAGTGATATAGTTGATTTAAATAATAATTCATCATTAGCACTTTCAGAAGGATTGCAAGAAGCATTAGAAAAACCAGTTACTAGCAAGGTTGTATCTGTAGATTTATTAAATAATTGTAAAATAGATGATTTTATATTTTCTAAAGAAGATGATAATTTAGCAGTAAATTATAAAAATGAAAAAGGATTAAATAGATTAAATATATATAAGGCTGAAGATGGTGAGGCTATTAATACAAAGTTTAAGGATATATTTAATGAATATATATATAATATTAAAGCAGATTATTTTGTTGATAATAAGGTTATTTTTGATGTATTTAAATCAGATCAATCTATAGATGAAATGACAGGAAAGTATAGTTTAGATTTGACTAATGAAGAAATGATTAAATTGTAATTGGATAATAAGTATTTTATAATAAAAAATAAAAGGGGTTAATGCTATATTGCATTACCTCTATTTTAAGTTATATTAATTATAAAGATTAATATAAGTTATAAGGAGAAAAAATAATGAAAAAATGGAATGAAAAAAGATATCATAGTTTAAATTATTTCCTAAGAAATAAATTTGGAGAAAAGATATATAAAATATCATTAGATGGAGGATTTACTTGTCCGAATAGAGATGGAAAGGTATCTAAAGGTGGTTGTACATTTTGTAGTGCAAGGGGATCTGGAGATTTTGCAGGAAGTAGAATATTATCTATAACTGAGCAATTTGAAGATAGAAAAAAGATGATGGAAAAGAAGTGGAAGGATGGAAAATATATTGCATATTTTCAGGCTTATACTAATACTTATGCTCCAGTAGAAGAATTAACAAGAAAATATGAAGAGGCATTAGCTCAAGAAAATGTTATTGCATTATCTATAGCAACTAGGCCAGATTGTTTAGATGAAGATGTTTTAGATTATTTAGAAGAGTTAAACAAGAAAATTTATTTATGGGTAGAATTAGGATTACAAACTGTCAATGATGAAACTGGGAGAAATTTTAATAGGGGATATGATTTAGAGGTATTTGATAAAAGTTTAAAAGAGCTTCAAAAAAGAGGAATAGAAGTTGTTGTACATACTATTTTTGGGCTTCCAGGAGAAACAAAAGAAGATATGTTAAAAACAATAGATTATGTTGCTCATAGTGGAGCTCAAGGAATTAAATTTCATTTGTTACACTTAATGACGGGAACTAAAATGGTAGAACAATATGAAAGTGGAGAATTACAACTTTTAAGTAAAGAAGATTACATAGATTTAATATGTAAGGGAATAGCTATGATACCAGAAGAAATGGTAGTTCATAGATTAACAGGTGATGCTCCAAGACAAAGTTTAATTGGGCCAATGTGGAGTTTAAAGAAGTGGGAAGTATTAAATGATATTGATAAAGCACTTGTAGATAATGATATTTGGCAAGGGAAAAATTTTAGATAATTTATAGTAGCTGTTACAATATTTTGTAACAGCAATTTTTTAATTTATAATATGGAACAAGTTTAAATGAGGATTTGTCTAATTAAAGAAAGGGGAGAATGGTTTGAAGGTCTCAGCATATGAACAAGATAAAGAAGAATTGATAATGCAAGTAAGAAAAGCAAAATATGGTGATAAAGAAGCATTTTGTAATTTAATTAGAATAAATAAAGTAGCAATATATAGGATAGCTAAGTCTATATTAATTAAGGAAGAAGATATAGAAGATGCAGTTAGTGAAGCAATATTAAAAGCATATAAAAATATAAAAACTTTAAAAAATGATGATTTCTTTAAAACATGGTTAATAAGAATAGTTATAAATGAAAGTAATAATTTATATAAAAAGAGACAAAGAGAAATTGCTTTTGAAAAAGATCATTTTTCTAAAATTAAAGTTAATGATACATATAAGGATTTAACATTACATAATGCAATTAATTCCTTAGATGATGATTTAAGAACAATAACTATTTTATTTTACTTTGAAGATTTAAAATATAAGGATATTGCAAAGGTACTTGGAATTAAAGAGGGGACTGTAAAATCAAGATTGTCGAGGGCAAAAGAGAGATTATTTACTATGTTAAAGGAGGAGTTTCATGGATAAATTTGATGAGTATTTAAACAATAAAGTTGAAATGGAAAGTGAAAAATTTATTTTACCAAAATCATTTGAAGATAAAATTGAAGAAACTCTTGAAAGCTTAGATAAAAAAATTTAGAAAAAGAAGAAAAATGGTATTTCAATAAAAATATATGGATAACAGCAGCATGCTTTGCATTTATCAGTTTAACCGTATTAGTAACCAATAAAAATAATAATGAAACAACTAATGATTTAATAAGAATGAGTAGTGAAATGGATAATAATTCAAGTATGGTTAGTTATAATAACGCTGAATCTGGAAGTATAAGAGAATATTCAAGTAACGAAAGTGTAGAAGAACAATTAGAGTCCAACATTAATATAAATGATAGCTTCATAGATTATAATAATATAAATAAGATAATTATTAAGTTTATGGATAACATTAATAAATATAAAACTATAGATAAAAGAGATGATATAAGACAAGTAATAGATTTTATAAATTATACTTCTAAGAAAGAAAT
>OLRT01002439.1_pt1 | contig 11717 bp, 18 predicted proteins | sample 1672021 | NCBI WGS metagenome assembly OLRT01 (sample SAMEA3136637, study PRJEB25190) | human gut metagenome | reverse complement strand
GCTGGGCGAGGCGGACCTGCGGACGCTCACCGACTGGATGGCCGAGCGCATGAGCGGGGACGCCGCGCCGTGGGAGTACCGCCGCGCGTGGTCGTTCTGGACGGCGCTGGCGTTCGGGCTGCGCGTCGGCGAGGTGTGCGCGCTGCGCCCGCGCGACATCGAGCGGCGCCGGCAGGCCGTGCTGGTGGGCGGCACCGTGGTGTCCGTGCCGGGCAGGCGACCCTGGCGCAAGGAGAAGCCTAAGACGTCGAGCAGCCGCCGGTCGGTGGCGGCCACGGCGTCGCAGGTGGCGGTGATGGCCGCCTACGAGGAATTCCGCGAGTCCGAGCTGCACGCCGGGCAGTGGGCGCCGCTTGCCAGCCCTACCGCGTCGTGGATGCGGCCGAGCGACCTTTCGGCCGAGTTCGCCCGCACGCGCGACGCGCTGGGCCTGGACCGGCGGGCAACGTTCCACAGCCTGCGGCACACGCACGCCAGCTGGCTGATCGCGTCGGGGGTCGACCTGGTGACGATCTCCGAGCGCCTGGGGCACGCCGACCCGAGCGTGACGGCGCGCGTGTACGCGCACTACCTGGACGGTCGCGACGCCAAGGCGGCCGCCGCCTTCGAGCAGACGATGAGAGGCCTGCGGGCGCCAGGCGGCGCCGCGTGGCCGGGATAGGGAATCGGCGAACATGCCTGCTGACAATCGGCTGACAGCGGGGCTGGTTTTCCACTGCCGCGCGCAGGGCCTGTTCTCCCAGGCGGCGGCGCGTGTTTCGGGGCGCTGTGGCAACGCCGCCCCGGTATAAGAAGTAGATATACAGGTTCATGGGGTCGCTGGCGGCTTTTCGGGGCCGCCGTCCGACGTTTCGGCGCTGCGGTAGAATCGAACAAAGGTTGCATGGCGGAAGGTGGCGGTTTGGACCACGACGATGAGGTGATGGCGTTCTGCGTGGACGCCTACATGGGCTACGTGCGGGGCCTGGCCCTGTCCATCGAGGACATAGAGGACGAGGTGTCGCAGCACGAGCAGTCGCTGTCGCTCATGGGCGTGGACTACTCGCGGGGCGGATCGGCCGGCGCGAAGGCCGACAAGCTGCCCGACGGCGTGGCCAAGCTGCTGGAGCTTCGCGAGCGCCTTTCCGCCGAGCACGCCCGGTGCGCCAACGACCTGGCGTACGCCCGAGCGCTGTGCCGGGGAAACGAGGACATGCGCGCCGTGTGGCTTCACAAGGTCGAGCGCGCATCCTACGCCGAGGTCGGCCGCATCCTGGGCTGCAGCGCCATGACGGCGCGCCGCCGCGTGGCCGCGGGCGAGCGCATGGTGTACGCCACCATGCCAGAGGAATGGCGGCGCTACGCCATCCCGAACGCCATGCCGCAGTAGGGCGCGCCAAAGAAAATCCGCGATTCGCGAAAGTTGAACAGTTTTGAACAGCCTGACCGTGCTATTTTGGTAGCGGTGAATTTTGAGGACAGGGCCGCGCGGGCAACCGCAGCGGCCTTTTTCATGCCCTGATTCACGGATGGGTCGCACAGCGGACGAGTGCTCCCGCTTGCTAAGCGGGCGTGCCGCGAAGGCACCGCGGGTTCGAATCCCGCCCCATCCGCCAGACAACGCGGAAGGCTCGCATAGCGGACGAGTGCGCCTGTCTCGAAAACAGGAGGGCCGCGAGGTCCCCGGGGTTCGAATCCCCGGCCTTCCGCCATTTCCGAACAACAACCGAAAAGGGGCGCGCCATGACGTTGCTCGACCTGGGGCGCATCGCCTCGCACCTGGACACCGCGCTGGCCCATGCCATGCTGCACGCCGTGGCCGTCGCCAAGGACAGGGGGAGCGAATGGGGATGGGCTACTGCCTGATGTGCGGGATGCTGCGCGAGGTCAACCGCGGCGTGTGCACGCAGTGCGCAACCGACGAGTACGAGCGCACGCGGCGCAAGCGCAGGCTTGAGCGGCGCGCCGCCGCCCGGGCGAAGAAGACCGGGCGATGACCACGCCGTCGCGCTACGCCAACGGCCACGCGCGGCGCAAGGTGCGCGCATGGCTCAAGGCGCAGGGCCGGCCGTGCTGGCTGTGCGGCGGGCCGATTGACTACTCGCTGCCGGCGGGCCACCCGATGAGCTTCGAGGTCGACGAGATCGTGCCGGCCTCGCGCGGAGGCTCCGTCACGGACCCGTCGAACGTCGCGCCGGCGCACCGCATATGCAACGAGAGACGGGGCAACAAGAGCGTGGCGGACATGCGCGCGGCGGCCGGGCCACGGCCCCGCGACGTCGGGTGCAGGACCAGCAGGCGCTGGTGACCTGGGGGTATGCCCCCTCCGCCCCCTCGACGGCGTGCCCGAGGGCATTGCGCCTTTTTTGCGCAGGCCCGAAAAACGAGTCCATACCCAGGAGGCGATGCCCATGACGAGCATGTCGAAGAAGCCGCGCGGGACGCCCTGGACCGAGGCCGAGCGGCGCTTCGTGCGCGAAGCGTACCCCGGCCTGGGGCCTGCGGCGATAGCCAGGAAGCTGGGCCGCTCGCGATCCGGCGTGTGCGCGCTCGTGGCGAAGATGAAGGAATCGGGAGAGATCGCCGAGCCGGAGTCCATGCGGGCGTCCATGGAAGGCGCCGGGTATGGACTGCCCGACCCGGCCTGCGAGGGCGGCCGCCAGGACACGGTCGGGCGCCTTCGCTGGGTACGCGACCTGCTGCAGCGCCAGCTGCTTGACGCCGAGCCGACGCAGGCAGCGAGGCTCGCGAAGGAATACCGGGACACCGTGGAGGCTATAGAGCGCATGGAGGGCGCGGAAGGGGGCGGGGCCGATGACGGACTCGACGCCCTTGCCGGCGCCATCGCCCGCAAGCTCGGCTAGGCCGCGCCTGCGCCGCGTGCGCCCGTACTCCGAGACCATCGGCGACATGGCCTGCGCGGCCGCGCCGTCCATGGGCTACGACCTGGTGCCGTGGCAGCGGCAGCTGATGCTGGACATGGGCGCCGTCGACGCCGACGGCAAGTGGGTGCACCCGCGCGTCGGGATCAGCATCCCGCGCCAGCAGGGCAAGTCGGCTGACCTGATCGTGTGGATCGCCGTCTTGGCCGCGCTTGCGGGCTACAAGGTGCTGTGGACCGACCACAACTACTCGACCACCATGGAGATGCTGGAGCGGTTCCGCAAGATCTTCGGGCGCAAGCCCGGCGACAGGGTCTACGGCATGCCGGGCTGGCGCGGCCAGCTGTCGGCCGTTTGCTCGCAGACCGGCCAGGAGTGGATGGCCTTCAAGTCCGGCGGCGTGATCCAGTTCTCAACGCGCACGAAGTCCTCGCGCCTGGGCTTCTCGTTCGACGTCGTGGTGTACGACGAGGCGCAGGAGCTGACCAACGAGCACACGCAGGTCATCAACCCGACGACCGTGTCGGGCGCGAAGCACAACCTGCAGATCATATACGCCGGCACGCCCGTGCGCGCCGGCAGCAAGGCCGAGACGTTCCGCGAGGTGCGCGAGCAGGCATGGGAGGGCGGCGAGAAGACCGACGACCTGCTGTGGCTCGAGTACGGCGTCGCCGAGGTCGGCGACATCTGGGACAGGTCGAGGTGGCCGAAGGTCATGCCGTCGCTCGGGTACCACGCGGACCCGCGCGCCATCGCCGTCGGCATGAAGGACATGGACGAGCTCGGCGCCGCCCAGGAGTACCTCGGCTATTGGCTTCCGCCGATCGAGCAGGCCGTGGCCCCGCTCATCGGCGAGGACGCATGGCGCGAGACGCTCATCGGTGACGAGGAGGTCCCGGCGGGCTTCGCCAAGGTCGCCTACGGCGTGAAGTTCAGCGCCGACGGCGGCACCGTCGCGGTCGCCGTGGCCGCGTCGAACGGCGACGCAGCGCACGTCGAGCTGCCGTTCTGCGAGACGACCGCGGGCGGGACGAAGTGGCTCGTCAACTGGCTGGCGGTGCGCGCCAGCCAGGCCAGCACCGTCGTCATAGACGGCAAGAGCGGCGCCGGCTCGCTCTGCGACAGGCTGCAGGAGATGGGCGTGCCGAAGGGGTACGCGACCAGGCCGACGACCGACCAGGCCATCACGGCCGCGAGCCTCATGTGCGAGGCGGCGGGGACGGGCGGGATCACCCACGTCGAGTGCCCGGCCCTCGACCTGTCGGCGGCGACGGCAACGCGCCGCGAGATAGGCAAGGGCGGCGGCTGGGGCTTCGGCGGCGAGAACTCCACGCCGATAGAGGCCGCGGGCCTGGCCCTTCTCGGCCTCACCACATCGAAGAGAAACCCAAAGCGGAAGGCGAGGGTCACCTGATGGCAGTTTCCATCCCATACGCCGTCGCGTCTGCCGACGGCCTGGCGCCCGAGCACCGCGAGACGGTGCTCGGGCTGCTCAACAACTGGCAGACCCACTACTCGGGCAACGTCCAGCGCTTCATGTACTACGAGGCGCGCAACATGCTCAAGGACCTCGGCATCGCCGTCCCCGACTCGCTGCAGGGCCTGGAGGTCGCCTGCGGCTGGGGCTACAAGTGCGTCGAGGTCATGCGCGACCACGTGTCCTTCGACGGCTTCAGCGCGCCGGAGGACGCCGACATGGAGTCGCTGCTCAAGCAGGTCGCGAGGCGCAACTTCATGTCCACCCGCGTCGGCAAGGCCGTGAACTCGGCGCTCAAGTACTGCTTCAGCATGTGGGTGGTGACCGCCGACGAGGGCGGGCGCGCGCGGATCACGGCGTACCCGCCCACGCTCTGCACCGGCATCTGGGACGACGCGGGCGAGTGCCTGTCCGCCGGCATGTGGGTGGTCTCGTTCGCCAAGGAGCGCGGACGGCGCACGAACCGCCCGGACTGGGTGGACGTGATGCTGCCCGACTGCCTCATCCGCATCCGCGCCGACGGGGAGGGCAGGTGGTCGGCCGAGTACGTCGAGCACGGGCTTGGCGTCGTGCCCATGTTCGTGATGCCGTACAACCCCGACGACGACCGCCCGTTCGGCGTGTCGCGCATCAACTCCGAGGTACGCTGGCTCATCGACTGCGCCATGCGCGCGAGCGTCAACGAGGAGGTGGCCGCCGCGTTCGCCGCGTCGACGCAGAAGTACCTGCTCGGCACCGACGGCGACGCCTTCGCGGACAAGACGAAGTGGAGCGCGTTCATCGGCTCCATCTTCGAGGTGACCAAGAACCAAGACGGCGACATACCGCAGTTCGGCCAGCTCGCGCAGCCGAGCATGCAGCCGATGACCGAGCACTTCGCGAACCTCTGCAAGCGCATGAGCGCCGCGACCGGCATCCACGTTGGCCAGTTCGGCATCATGAGCGACAACCCGAGCAGCGCCGACGCCATCTACCTGGAGAACTCGCCCCTCATCCTCAAGTGCAAGACGTTCATCAAGGAGGCCAAGGCGGCGCTCTCGCGCGTGGCCGTCGCGGCGGTGGCGACCGAGCTGGGCGCCAGCTACGCCGAGGCCGAGGAGGCCTGCGACGTGTCGGTGAACTTCCTCAACCCCGCGATGCCGACCCTGGCGCAGCAGACCGACAGCTCGATAAAGCTGGCGTCGGTGGTGGACGGCTTCGCCGGGACGCCGACGTTTTGGCGCCTCAACGGCCTGGACGACGACGAGGTGCGAAACGTCTCCTCAGAGATCCGGCGCAACGTCACGAGGTCCGCCGCGCTCGACCTGATGGCCGGCGTGCGGCAGGCGCCCGAGCCCGCGGCGGCGGATGATTAGCGCCGCCGAGTTCGCGGCGTACAACCGCGAGGTCGCGGGGATCGGGGACAGGGCCGCCTCCGACGTGGAGTCCTCCGTGCTCGCCTGGTGCCGCTCGCACGAGGATGCGACGGTGGCGGAGAAGCGCGAGGCCGCGAAGCTCATCATGGAGGGGTTCGTGCAGGGCTACGACGACGTCGCCGCCGAGTTCGCCGCGCAGTGGTACGACCACCGCGCGGAGCAGGGCGGCGCGAGGCTCGAGCAGGCCATAACCACGACGACGTACAAGCCGGAATCCGTCGACGCCGTCGCGAGATATCAGGCCAAGAAGCTCGCGAAGGGCGGCGACGCCGCGTTCGCGAAGGCGTGCGGCGAGTTCGCCAGGGACGACGCCTTCAGGAGCCTGAACGAGACGATCGCGGCCAACGTCGGCCGCGATAAGGACAAGGGCGTCAGGTTCGCCCGCGTCCCGACGGGCTTCGAGACGTGCACGTTCTGCCTGATGCTCGCGAGCCGCGGCGCGGTCTACCACACGCGAAAGACCGCCGGCGAGTTCAAGCGCTTCCACAGGAGATGCGACTGCAAGATCGTGCCTGGGTTCGGGGACGACCCGGACGCGGAGCTGGTCGAGGGCGTCCGCCCGAAGGAGCTGTACGAGCGCTACAAGCAGTTCAAGGAGATAGACGAGGACGAAAGCCTGACGAGTGCTGACAAGGACGCGGCGAAGCGTGCTGTGCTCGGTTCGCCTGGGCCTCCAGTCGTGTACGAGAAGCTGAAAGAGGCCTTCGCGCACGAGCGCGGCGGCTCCTACGACCTCGCGGCGCACGAGGCGCTTCGGGCGGCCGGTCACGAGGTCGTCGTCCGCAAGGAGGGCGCGCCGGAGGGCTTTTCCAATATCGATCTGCTGCTCGACGGCAAGCTATGCGAGCTGAAGAGCCCGACAAGCGATGCATCTGGCGTCAATGGGCTTAGGTTCATCGAGCGCAATATCAGAAAGGCAGTTAAGCAGTTCGAAAAAGTGGAAGGTGGGCCGGTAAGGCCCTCTATCGTCGTGCTCAACTGCGAGGAAGTCCATGTGGCAAGAAAGGACGCGCTGAAGCGCGTGCGGCTCGAGATGTCGAGGCATGAAATCGACCGCGTTATCTTGTTGACCAGGGGCGGGGCCATAGACGACATAAAGAAATAAGCCCCAGGTTAGCTATCCAGCACGCCCAGGGCTTTTTCTATTCACATTATACCCACCAGGCTCGCTTAATGGAAGAGCGTCGGTCTCCAAAACCGAATATCGGGGTTCGATTCCTCGGCCTGGTGCCATCGGGGCGTGGCGGAACAGGCAGACGCGCCAGCCTCAGAAGCTGGCGGGCGCAGTCCCGTGCGGGTTCGAATCCCGCCGCCCCGACCAAGGCATTTCGCTTTATCGATTGAAAGGAGCAAACGATGAGCTATGTGGCAAAAGCCGCCATCTTCTGCGACAGGTGCGGGTCGAGGGTCGACCTCGACCCGAAGTTCATGCTGCCGCTGACGTTCTCGCCGATCGTGACGGACGGCACGCCCATCTCCGGCTGGCTGAAGGTCGACGAGTCGCACCATCTCTGCCCTGGATGCGCCGCCGCGTACAACGCTAAGAAGGCCGAGATGGCGCGCGAGCTGCGAGAGCTCGCGGGCGTACGGGAAATCCGGTTCGAGCTGTAGGCGCAGTGCTTCGGGCGAGCCGAAACGCGGCCCTTCAAGGGCCTTCGCTGATCTAAGCCATCCGCACGGGTGGCTTTTTTCATATAGGACGTGCCCCGCACGGGGCGAAACGACGCGCCGCACGGCGCGGGAAAAGGAGACGAGCATGGCGAACGCAGTCCAGGACCCGGCAGGGCAGCAGGCGCAGACCGACCCGCAGCAGGCGCAGACCGACCCGCAGCAGGCGGCGGCCGACCCGCAGCAGGCGGCGGGCGGTTTCGACGGCAAGGACTACAAGGCCCTCTACGAGGACGCCGTCAAGGAGTCCCGCAAATGGGAGAAGCGCTCGAAGGACAACCTCGAGCAGCTCAACGCCCTGAAGCAGTCCCAGGGGAAGCCCGACCCGACCATCGAGGAGCGCATCGCGGCGCTCGAGAAGGAGAACGGCGACCTCAAGGCCGCATCGGCGCGCGCCGCGCTGGTCGATTCCGTCGCGAAGGCGACGGGCCTCGACCGGGCCATCGTGGCGACGTTGAGCGGGACCGACGAGGACGCGCTCACCGAGCAGGCGCAGGCCATCGCGGCCATCGCGAAGCCGCAGGGCGGCGCGCCGCGGGTGCCGGAGGCCGGCCAGAAGCAGAAGCCAGGCAAGCCATCCAAGAAGGAAATCCTCGGAATCGAGGACAAGAAGGAACGCATGGCGGCCATCGCCGCCAACATCGACCTCTTCAAGTAAGGGGAGAAAGGGGCCAGAATGCCCGATATCAAGACCCTCGCAGCGGCGCGCAACGTCGACCTCGTCGACACCTTCACCAAGTCCATCGCCAAGCTCGCGAAGATGCTCTCCGCCTGCGACCCCATCAAGGCGAACGTCGGCGAGACGCTGCACCAGAAGAAGATTACCGGCAAGCTCTCCGAGGCCGCCTACGTCGAGGGGCAGGAGATTCCGGAATCCAAGTACACCTGGGCCGACGTGACGACCTACGAGGTCGCGATCAAGCCGTACCGCAAGAAGACAACCCTTCAGGAAATCAAGAAGCGCGGCTACGAGGCCGCCGTCGACGCGACCGACTCCGCGATGATTTCCGACATCCAGCGCGGCATCAAGAAGGACTTCGTCAACGTCCTCGGCGGCGAAGGCGTGACCGCTGTCACCGGCAAGAGCCTCGTCGCCACCGCCGCGAACGCGTGGGCCGTGCTCGACAACCTCGTCGAGGAATACTCCTTCGGCGGCGTCGACGTCATCTACTTCGTGAACCCCGTCGACTTCGCGAAGCAGATCGCCGACTCCGAGGTCTTCTCCGCCTTCGGCATCTCCTACATCGAGAACTGGGCGGGTCTCGGCACGCTCGTGTCCACCGGCTCCGTCGCCGCCGGCACGATCTACGCCACGGTGAAGAACAACGTCAAGGTCTACACCGCGAGCACCGAGGGCGACGACCTCTTCGGCTTCTACACCGACGAGTCCGGCTACATCGCCATCAACCATTCCAGCGAGCTGAAGAGCCTCGCATACGACACCGTCGCGTACACCGGCATCACCTTCTTCGCCGAGTACATCGACATGGTCGTGAAGGGAACCATCGCAGCAACCGCGTAAAAGGAGAGCAAATGTTCGCAACCGTCACATATCCGTACCGAGACCGCGAGACCTACGAGATCCACCGCACCGGCGACACGGTCGAGCTGACCCCCGAGCGGTTCGCCGAGCTGTCCGCCAACGGCTACGTCGACGCCGCATCGCCCATCGAGCCGATGGAGCGCGCCGACAGCGTTCACGAGGAGCCGGAGGGCGAGGGCGCCGAGCAGGCGGAGGCCGGCGCGCCCGAGCCCGTCGCCGGCCCCGCTCCCGAGCAGGAGGAGCCGGAGCCTGCGCCCGCCGCGCCCCCGGAGCAGGAGATGACCGCGCAGCAGCTGCGCGACGCGATCGAGGCGAAGGGCGGCTTCGCCCCGAAGAAGGCGAACAAGGCGCAGCTCGCCGAGCTTTTGGGGGCGCTGTGAGCGAGCCGTTCGCGACGCTCGCCGACTACGAGCTGAGGTACGGCGCGGTGGCCGACGGCGACGCCGCCAGGGTCTCAGCGCTCCTGGCCGACGCGAGCGACATGCTGCTGTCGGCCTACGAATCGCGCTGGGGGGCGTACGTGCCGGGCACGCGCCCGGCCTTCGACCGCTCGGCGCGCTCGGTGGCGTGCGCCGTCGTGTCGCGCGCGATGAGCGCCCCGCTCGGCCTGGCCGGAGCGACCCAGTACAGCCAGACGGCGGGAAGCTACAACGCCTCGGTCACGTTCGCCAACCCGACGGCGGAGCTCTGGCTCGGCAGGTCCGACCTGAAGCGGCTCGGCCTGGCCGGGTGCCGCATCGGCAGCATCGAGGCGATGACGGAGGCGGACCGTGGTTAGCCTCATACCCGACGAGCCCGTCTGCGTCGTGCGGCCGGCGCCCGCCCTCGACGACCTGGGCGAGCCGGCCGGCGGCGAGCCGGAGCGCGAGGAGGTGCGCTGCGTGGTGTGCCCGGGCCCGACCGCCGACCTGGACGCGACGCGCCCGAACGGCGTGGCCGTGGCCTACACCCTGCACTTCCCCAAGACGTACGCGGCGGACCTGCGGGGCTGCTCTGTCGAGGTCCGCGGCGCGGCCTACGACGTGGTCGGCGACCCGCAGCGGACTGCTGCCGCCGCCACGCCCGGCGCGTGGAACATGCCGGTGGAGGTGACCCGCGCCGATGGGTAGGTTCAAGTGGAATCGCGCGGGATACGCCGCGCTCATGGACTCGGCGCAGGTGCAGTCGCTGATAGACGCCAAGGCCGAGGCGGTCAAGGCCGCGGCCGACGACGGCCTGTCGGAAGGCAGATATGAGTACGAGGGGCACGAGGTCAAGGTCTTCCAGGGCACGCTCGCGCGAGGCCGGGTGGTGCGCACCAAGACCGACCAGGCGAGGTATTCGGAGGCCAAGCGCAAGACGCTCTCGAAGGCGCTCGGCTCGGCGAAAGGATAGCGGATGGACATAGAGGCGGCGGTCGCGAGGCGGATCGCGAAGGCGACGGGGGTGCCTGCGTACCCGGAGGTGCCCAAGGACGCGCCGGGCAGCTTCACCACGGTGGAGCGCATCGGCGGGGGCGGCAGCTACATGGAGCCCGTGCAGCTCGCCATCGACTGCTGGGCGGGGAAGAAGCAGCGAAAGGCCGCCCAGGCGCTCTCCGACAGGGTCAAGGCAGCCGTCTACGGCCTCGACGAGGAGCCGAACGTGTTCCATCCCGAGGTCACCAACACCTACAGGCAGAACGACCCGGACACGGGCCGCTCTCGCTACATCGTGCAGGCCCAGGTATGGGTCTGCGAATAGACAGCGGAAAGGAGCCTGCCGCATGGCAGAGACCAACACCAACAATCAGGCAAACGTCAGCGCCGGCAAGGGCGTGAAGGGCGGATACATCTTCTCCGCGCCGGTCGGCACGGCGCTGCCCACCGACATCAAGTCCAAGCTCGACCCGGCGTTTCGGTGCCTCGGCTTCATCTCCGAGGACGGCTACGTCGAGGACATCGACGAGGACTCCGACGACATCGTCGACATGAACGGCGACGTCATGGACTCGACCAACGGCAGCCGCGTCGAGTCGGCGCAGTTCACCCTCGCCGAGATCAAGGCCGACGCGCTCAAGCGCCAGTACGGGGAGAAGAACGTCACCGACGAGAACGGCGTCATCTGCGTGAAGCACAACTCCGACAGCCACGACACCTTCTCCTACGTGCTCGAGCTCGTGCTGAAGAACAGCCGCCGCTGGCGCAAGGTGGTGCCCGCGGGCAAGTCCTCCGAGCTCGACAGCCTCTCCATCGCGAGCTCGGAGCTGTGCCAGCGCGCGCTGACGATGAAGTACCTCACCGACGACGCCGGCAACACCTGCTACGACTACTACGAGTCGACCGAGACGATCGCCGCCGCGTAGCACCTGGCAGGGCACGACCATCCGGCGGGGCCGCGCGCCCCGCCTTTTTCTCGCATAGGAGGAAGACGTGGCAGAGAAGAAGACCCACGAGATAGAGGCCGTCGAGTTCCGCGGCCAGACCTTCGACATCGACAAGACCGCCTTCGCGTCCCTGAAGGTGCAGACGGCGCTCAACCTCGGCGACAAGGACCCGCGCGCGGCGAACGAGGCCATGAACCTCATCTGCTGCGGCCGCGTCGTCGAGTACATCGGCCGCATCCCCGACGAGCGCGGCGAGGCGCCCGACGAGCTCGGCTGCTCGAGCGAGGACTGGCAGGCGTTCACCGCCGCGATCGCCGAGGCCGTATCGGCAAAAAACTGACGTCCTTCGCGCGCGACTGGCTCGACAACCGCGCCGACGTGGTCGCCGACTTCCGGCAGTTCTACGGGA
>OLRT01002432.1_pt1 | contig 11737 bp, 13 predicted proteins | sample 1672021 | NCBI WGS metagenome assembly OLRT01 (sample SAMEA3136637, study PRJEB25190) | human gut metagenome | reverse complement strand
TGGTCAAAATAGTTTGACTATTAGCGGCTAAAATCGCCCGGCGCTAACATCGAGACAGCAACTGACAAAACGCTCAACGTTATAGCACGGAACAATAACGCTAATGTCATAAAGAGGCTTTATAGGCCAATGACGAGGTTCAATATGGGACAGCTCTTTTGGTTTTGAACTTGCCGAAAGAAGAATGGCTCGAGCCCGATCGGAATCATCCTGAAGGGTCTTAAAGCCAAGCGATGAGATTTTAGCTGTCAGAGCATATACCGCATTGATGCGAAAAAGTACTCTCGCCATCTTATTAGTGAACCGACGGATGAGGCTATCTAACATCAATACCTCCACGGCCCCCGGAAACGAGTACTGTTTCGCCAATAACCAAATCACCAGAAGGACCGACGAGCATCTTCGCCCATTCGGCAATTTCAGTCGGAGTCGCCAGACGCCCCGCTCCATTCTCATTAGATGAAATGGCGTCTCCCTCCTTTACGCCAATTAAGGGCGTGGCTGTAGAGCCGGGGGCAATACCATTAACGACGATCCCATAAGGCAGAAGCGTCTGCGCGAGACCCTGCGTAAAACCCTTAAGGCCCCATTTCGATAAACCATAGGGCGACCAAGCAGGTTCAAAACCTCTAGAGCTATTAACGAACAAAATATGACCTTTAGTATTTGAATCAATCATATGTTGTGCAACAGAACGAGCAAGGAAAAACGCACCCCGCAGGTTAATCGACATTACCCGATCATACTCTTCTGGAGTCATTGTCCAGAAATTAACACCCTCCGTGTGCACCCCAGTCGACTCAACAAAAATGTCAATATTGCCAAAAGCGCGCGTTGCCTCAGAAACAACCTGATCGGAGGCTTCAGCATTAGAAGCATCCATAACAACGAACGCAATGCGATCAGAATGGCCTAGTTTATCCATACAAGCCCGTAGTTTTTCGGCCTTGGTCCCCCCAAGGACAACGCGAGCGCCAGAATCCAGAAGCGCTTCGGCAACAGCCATCCCAATGCCACCGCTTCCACCAGCAACGAAAGCAACCTTGCCCTCAAGTGTTTTATCTGGGTCCGTTACTTTTTGAATAGGAAGGACATCTTTAGCTCGCAATTTCTTTAGGACATTTTTCAAAGCAGTTTTAACACCAAACACGCTAACACACTTCCTTCTTGGCATCTCTATCTCGTTTACGAGCTTCTTCTTCCTTTATTACGCTCTGCGTTGCCCACCAAACAGGAAACAAACTTTGAATGAGCATCTTGACCTTAGTCTTTGGTTTCATAGCAGAACCTAAAAGTACAGTAGGCATAAGGCGACGTATATTCTTAATACAATCACGATAAAGATCGGAATATATCTTTTCCTGCCCAGTTGCAATAATTAAAAACAACGTATAGCCGTAATTCTTCCAAATATGCCAATCGCATGCATTAAGCGTAACTGGCGTCCGGATAGTCAGGCTATCCTTAATCAGACGAATATTCTCGAGAGCATTAATCCCCATGTCAACGTTATAGTGAGTGAGACCACTATTTTCGTTGTCTAGGCGGTAATAGTAAATGCGGCGATGCCCCATGGCAACCTTGCCGGCAGCCTGCGCTGCCATAGTTGAATAATAGAGCCCTTCTCCCGACCACTTGGTGCTAAATGTGATACCAGCTTCTTTGAGCGACTTCATGCTATACATCTTATTCCAAGGTCCAATGGGGAACCAAGGATAGATGATTTCAGCGATAGCCTCCTCAGACGTTAGCTCAATAATTGAATCCCCATCGTTTTGCACAAGATCACGTGAAGTAAATACCGAGTCAGTCATTGACATATTTACACCAGGACGCTGAATAAGACCAAGCAAATATTCAATATAATCAGGAGCGAGCCAGTCGTCACCATCAATAACTACCAGATACTCACCATTGGCTTGCTCGATACCCTTATTACGAGCATCACAAGTGCCGCCATTTGGTTTATGAATCACACGGATTCGATTATCTTTTTTTGCATAGCGATCGCAAACAGCCCCGCTATTATCAGGAGACCCGTCGTCAACAAGAATAATATCGAGATTTGAATAAGTTTGCTCAATGATAGATGTTATGAGCTTATCCAGAAACCTCTCTGATTTATATATAGCAACAACAATCGAAACGAGCGGCCTATCCATAATTATTATCTTCCCTTCTTAACGAGCAAGCGACCCTTGCAGAAAGCAGCAAGCAATTCTTTTCGGTACAAAACAATAATCGAAATAAATAGAACAGCTTCAACTGCATGAATTAACATGAGATCCATTGGCGTGAAAAATAGAACAGCTTGAAACACAAGCAATAAATAGGAGAGGTAGTCGCGGGCAATATTAACCCGTATCTTCATATAACTTCTAAGCTTTCGCATTCGCAAAAACCAAGTGATCCAGTAACTAATCAACGTTGCAACGGCAGCCCCCAAAGCTCCAACAAATGGCACGGTTATTAAATTGAGCAAGATATTAACTACAGCTCCGATAACCGAAGATCTAGCAAACTCCTTCGAATCTTTAACCGCAGCTAAAACACCGCCAACATAACCGGCAAGAGCTCCAAAAACTATCGAGATTGTTAAAAAAGGCGCAAATTGCCACGCGGCGAAAAAGTCATTTGCATATAGGATTTTGGCCAAAATTTAATTACATGCAACTATTAAGGAACAGACGACAACCATTACGCAATTATAAGCAGCATACATATTGGAAAAAAACCATTAGAGTCATCGGGGTCAAACTCCTCGACAGCGGAAATGGTCCATGCTTGGCCCACGATCGACTGCACAACGCTAAGAATACTGGGGATTTTTGACGCTACAGAATAAATTCCGTTAACGGCGACACCGCAAAAGAAAGTTACTACATAGCGATCGGATACATTATTGACCCACCAAGCAATTGAATTCGCAATCATGGGGCGACTGTACGACAGCATCTCGCGCTCAAGGTTCCTGTCTGCACCAAAGGGGTTAACACCATAAAGGCCAACCCTCCCAAGCAGGTAAACGCTCTGCAGCGAGGGACCGATTATGTTAGCAAGAAAATACCCCGTAAGACCCCATTGGAACACAACAAGAAACAGAATATTGCACCCAATGATCAATGCACTGCACATCACACTTGAGACAGCAATATCGGAAAACCTATTAGCACCGCGAACATAGTAAAGAACAATGCCTGAAAGAGCCTGACTCACATACAAAAGCAAGACGAGCGGCGCAAGCGCGACCAGTTCAGGCGAGATCCCAAGTACTGAGTTCACAAGCAGAATAATCCCAACCGGAACGAGCGAAACGAGAAAATGCTTGATTCCGACACTCAATACATCGCTCTTAGATACTCCTCTATCCATGGAGAAACGGAGGACAGCATCTACAATATTTTGAGTCAAAAGTGGAACAAGTACACCAACAGTATTCAAGGCTAAATCATACGTACCATAGTCGGCAGTACTTAGAATGCTCGTATATAGCGGTACCAGGAGAAAACTTAATATTTTGGTACCGAAGTTAGCTATGGTTAATAACCCAACATTCTTAGCAAAAGATCGATACCCCGCCATTAGAAATCCCCGCCCTCACGTAACGCAGCTTCCGCCAGCGCTCTGCGCAGGTAATCAATGGATTCAATTTTCTTTTGATCAATGCGCGGGACGATACGAGAAAATTCAGTTGTCCTGCTAATAAAGTCATGAATTCCCTTTAACTTATTCCTAGACAAAAGACGGTCCTGTGCACCGGTCATTTCAAGAAAACTGTAAACACGAGTGTTTTGAGAATCCTTGCTTTTTGGATTGAACCTCTCGAAAGCAATAAAATCCCTACGAAAAATCGTTGAAAACACCATTCCGTGAAACGAGTCAGTACAGACCAAATCAGCATTGGATATTAACGAAAGAAACTCTCCGGGTCCAACGGGATACTGCACAGAATATGGACGCCTCAAATCGCGATTAAAGACAGGAATAGCGACAACTCTTAAGCCTTTACTCTTCGCAATTGTCAAAGCAGCCTTCCAATTATCGCCATTGTCTCCAAGAAAATAGACAACGCAGTACGGACCGCTCTCTTCAACAGGAGCTGCAAACTGCCTCCAAGTTTCAGCCGTTAATAAGAGAGTCGGGTCCAAAACAACCGTAGGCCTATGACCGGTATACTTTTCGACAATGTCCGCACCCGTGGTCTCTCGAACGGCAATATGATTGAACCTATTCAACAGGGTTTCAATTGAATCAACGGATGCATATTGATCAATTGAATCGCAACCGAAACTTGGGGCATATGCCACCATACGGTTCTCATCCGTAACAAAATCAAGATAATAAGTTGAATCAAAGCACCTGGGAGACCAAACTTGATCGCTACCGCATACAAATGCATCAAAACAATGGTTGAACTGACGTAAATCGGCTTTTGCTTCAACAGGCTCAGTTAAAGAAAGATTGTCTCTAATAAATGTACTAAATAGTTGTGACTTCACTTCGTTTTGAAGGGGGCAAAGTCCATAAAGATATTTAGCTTTATTTTTAATTCTAACGACAAGGGACCCATCACCCGCCTCGTGCGACAATCTTCCGAGAGCCGGATCATACGAAATATCAATGGCGTCATATCCAAGTTGTTGAACTGCCTTATTAAGTGCAACTGCCTGCAGCACGGTTCCATAATTCTCATACGAATACCATGTCACGATCCCGACTCTATTAGCCACTATTCGACCAACCTTTTTATAATTCCTTTTACAGTAGATAAATCTCGATACCGAACCATAGTTGCAATAACTGCTAAACGATGAGCCAACTTCCCATTAGAGAATTTCTTAAGGAAATTCTTTTCCAACTCATACCGATACTTATCCTTGTCCGTATACCAAGACATTCCAAAATGATGAATTGTTCTCGTTTTATCTGAAAGATGAATCTCACCAGTCCAGAAATCCTTGGGGTTGAAAAATTCAGCCGGATAAACAGTTATACCGTCAACGTACTGGATTCCCGGCTGGTGAATCAAACCATGCAAATCAAGTATTTCCGTTGTTCTGGTCACAACGGTTTTCAGATTTAGAGAATCGTCGTTATTGAGAAAATGATCCTCTCGGTATGAATCAAGAATTTCCTTATACAAAGCAAGCCCAGGCACAGCAGACAGCCCAAGACCCGGATTTACAGTTCCGCCTTCGTCCTTATTGAAATCGAGCTCAAAACCCATAAACGGGCCCTTTGCAATTAAATCGTCGATAGAGCGTATCAACTCAACGTCGGTATCAAAATAAAGCCCACCGTAACGATACAGAATCTCAAAACGAGCGTAATCGCTAACAAAGGCCCATTTTTTAGCTCGATAGGCTTCCGAGACATAATCACAGCCGCACACATCAAAGTTCGACTCATCCCAGCGTTTAATCTCATATTCAGGGAGGTACTTTTTCCACGATTCAATGCATCTCAGCTCTTCAGCACCCAATGGTTTTCCGCCAAACCAGCAGTAATGAATCGTTTTAGGAATACTAACGGGACCCATCGATTAAACTCCGTTCCGATGTTAACTCGATACTTGGATCAAACGAATACGAAGATAAGTACGACGAATCTTCACTCACAGAAGCCATTGCGAATAGCAGCATAAAATTATTGAAAACGTCAATCATTTGTGCTTCGGTAATCCCGTAGATACAGAACACAGTTCCAAGAATCAGTAGAAACAAATCCCCTTTAACAACAATTTGCTTCTGAGAAAAACAGGACCATCCGACAAAAACAAAAGTCGGAATGATTCCGAGGGATACAAGTGCAAGGGTATAACTATTGTCAACGGTGATCAGGGAATTCCAAATGCCTCGTATTTCATTAAAAGCCGTTCCCGACCCCTCGGTTAAATTAACAATTTGCCCGAACAGCCTCATTCCATGGTGATTGATCGCATACCAGTTAAGAAAAATGCGGTTGCTTAGCAATAAATCCAACCTGTTAACGATAGAATTCATCGGTAGTAAATAGGCAGTTACAACAGTAAACGCCAAACAAAGGATTGGCATAACAATCAAAACTTTTATAAGCCCTTTTCCGATTTTTAGCGAAGGATAGTTTTTATAGATAATTCCAACAACAACCACAAGAAAGGCAAGAGCAAGCGGAGTTCTACTCTTTGTAACTATGTAAATTATAGTGGTCGCTATAAGCGCGAAAACGAAATCACTCGATTTGAACGTTTTATGTTTTTCAGCAAGCCATAAGAGCAGGATTATCGTAAGAACAAGAGCAGCCTGATTGGGATGTGAAAAACCAAGAGCCAAACCACCCCTTCTTTGAACAGCCATATCGGCAAATCCAAACAACACACTTAAGACCGCAATCAACATTACTAAACTGAGAGAGTATCGGAGTGATTTTAAAATCTTATTAAAGGAAATATCTTTAGCAGCAACAAGAAGAAGCAAATCGCGAATAAACACGGCCTCCCTTGTGACAAAATAACCAGCTATCAACAGAATCAAACTTAGGCCAATAGCAAACAACATTTCAAATGAATAGTGTTTTTTAATTAACAGCACGAATAGCAGGACATAAATGCCTAACTGAACGACATCAACAAATGTGCTTGCCCAAGATTCCGAATCCCAAGCCTTAAGTCTCGATATGCCATCTAAAAATACCAAGAGTGCTAACGCCACTTCATATAAAGAAATAGACGCAGCCGTGCCGTGAAAATTCAAATGAATACGACCAACGTTTTCGTTATCCACTATTCCCTCCCTCCAATCAATACTAAAAGTTTAGGATTTACAACATACATCAAGGCTTTAACCTTCTCTTTTAAATTGAGTCCCGACCTTAATAGAAATAAGCCATCGATGCCTTGTATGTTTAGAGAACCACAGTCGAGTTCACGCACAGTGTGCAAATAGCACTTGGCTAAATGCCCGTAAAGGCACCTTTTAAGCTCACCGTCGCCGATTGAGTCAAACGAGCTTTTCCATTGGCCGTAAATTAACCTCATAGCATCGCGCCGCGCAGCCATCTTACTGCCGTTCATAATCGAACCCGCGCGATCAATGTATCTGTAAAAAACTTGGCCAATGCAAATTACCGATTTAGCAGCAAGGAAAACCTTAGGCTGCATTTCCATATCCTCGTGAAGAGTCCCTCTGCAAACAACAAGTTGTTTGCAACAAACAACCGCCTTCTGTACATATTCATCCAGGAAGGAGCAAAAAACTCATTGTTTATGATTGCTGTTTCGATGAAGTCAACATTAGAAATGGGCACCATAGGTTTACAAGAAGAGTGAAGCATGGGCTCAACCGACGTCTGGGTCTCACGAATAGCATCGCCAACAATAATATCCGGCGCACCAATAGCGGCGGCAGTCATAAACATCTCGCAAGCATTCGGCATAATTGCATCATCAGAATCGACAAACATAAGCCATGCACCAGTTGCACACGCCATGCCCGCGTTCCGCGCACTTGACAACCCGCCGTTCTCCTTATGAATAACTTTAATCCTAGCATCTTCAAGCGCAAGCTCATCGCATGCAGAACTTGAACCATCAGTGCTTCCATCATCAACAAGAATCACTTCTATGTCCCTATAGCTCTGCGACAAGATACTCTCTACGCACCTATTAATTTCATTGAGCACATTAAAGACGGGAACAATAATCGATATGGTCTTATTGGCAGTCAATTATTCCTCCGGCATTATTCAGAAAGTCGACTACGTCAAAATCATCAATCCAACGGCTGGTAGATAAGCAGTTCTTAAAAGCACATAAAATCTCTCGTCTGTTGCCCATTAGGTTCAAGCCAGTCAGGATTTGACACTGCACAAGACAAATCCAAGGGTGCCGCAGTCAAAAAAGCCTTGCACTCAAAAGGCAAATTAGAAAATGCAACTGCTTGGTCATACGTACAGCCATCGCGATCGACCATGATGGCACAACAGTTAGTAAGGTCAACTCTTTCACAACGTCTTTCCCAGGCAGAAAAAGCATCAAGAAAGCAACTGTAATGAACAAAATCAACCCTGACATCATCAAGCATGCCAACAGGATAAGGGGAATCGACATCGATTTGTTTTGGTTCAAGTGAAAGGTAATAAGGGAGATTACCGAGAAAACGTAAGTAATCTGCCGGGTACATAAATAAATTAATCGTCGGACTGTTGAACCTTAAGTCCAAATCGTGCGATATAACACCACCGACACAATTTGAAGAGAACACAGTAGCATCGAGATTAGTTAGCAATTCCCTAGCACATATGTTGTGTTTCTTCCTGAAATGATTTCTTACATGTTGCCTGATGCCCATAAATAGCCCTTCGGACCTGCGTATGTCTAACACTTCAAAAGTCAATTCTTGGATGCATATGATCTATGGCCGCGTAGGCCAGAGAGCAGTCACATTTTTAATAAGCTAACCAACTAGCCATGGCAAAGCTTACTTGCTTTTTCATAGCATCTATCCATCATCTCAACTTGCTCGCCCATGGTAATTGGATAGTCAGCGGGAAGATGTTGATCGGCAAGTTTCCCATTGACAGAAGACATAATCAAATTAGCAAGAGCTTTGGAATCACCGCGATTAAACACCGAATCGCTATTGAGCAGCTCACGGGCTCCAACCGCATCAGAACAAATGACTCGAACCCCAGCGCATAGAGCTTCCAAGACAACAAAACCGAATGTTTCCTCATATATAGACGGAACTATGACTAGGTCCAACTGTCTCAAAACATCAATGATTTCATTTGGATTGACTTTTCCACAAGAAAGAGCGCAAGCAATGCCCGTATCCCCATATGAGTCACCATATAACCGGAGCTCAAAGTTAACACTTGAGTTCTGAAGCAATCGTGCGGCATCAATCAAGACGTCGTAACCCTTATAGCCTTTCTTTCCACCAAAGTAACCCATTACAAACGAATCAGTTGAACGAATGCTACCTCGATTATCAATCGTTTGAATGAGACCGTCATGAGAAATACGAACGTGTTTATAAGAGGATGCAGGAAATTCCTTTCGATATATCTGCTCAGTCGATAAACTATTCGCCAAAACAAGGTTAAACAAGTTGAAAATCGACCGATTATAATCAAGCAAACGGGCATAGCTGTCAATTTGGGCATTGCTAAAATTTGGCATATCCTTGCTTTTATCAGTTGTCATTCGACCTTTGACCGCAAGAGCAATTGTTTTTAGAAAACCTGTATGCTTAAGCAATGCATATAAACCTGATTGCATGACCATACTTTTACGTTTGGTCATGCCGCCCTGACAACATATAGCACAAGATCGAGCAGACGGAGTTGCACCGCAATAACATCCCGAAGCATTGACGAAAGTACAACGCGGACACATGGGATAATAATCATGAGTTGTGAAAACCATAGGGATACCGAGCCGTTTGGCAACCTCGAAAAACTCCCTATATATCCCCATAAAACTATGCACATGAATAACATCGGGTGATATATCCCGAACAACACGTTCAAAAATTGTAACGTCCGGGCAAGAGGTTAAAAAATGCTCTGGATCAGCAACCCCATACGTAAGCGCCACTGGCAATGGATTAATTAGCTCATACGTATAAATGCCATGCCAGTTGCCCCGAAAGAAACGAACGCCTCCAGGAAGAAAACGACCGGGAAATATAAGCGAAACTTCATGCCCATGAGAAACCTGCGCTTCCATTAGCTCGCAACAATAGCGAGTTAGACCGCCTGTTCGAAGCGGAGGAAGACCTAATGAAATATGAATTATGTTCATTATCGTAATGCCCCGTCAGTCAAGCCAACGAGATACTCCCCCAGCTCTTCCTCCCAGTCGGGCATGTGGAACCCGACCGACTCGAGCCTGGACAGGTCGAGCGCGGAGTGGACCGGGCGCGGGGCGACGGGCCCCTCGGCGCCGACGTAATAGTCGGCGGTCGATACCGGCACGACCCTCTCGCCGTTGCCGTTGGCGGCCTCGAAGACGGCGCGGGCGATGTCGGCCCAGGACTTGACGGCGCCGGAGCCGGTGCAGTTATACGTGCCGTAGGGAGCATGCGTCCCCAGCACGTGGAAGATGGCGGCGGCCATGTCGCGCGTGAAGGTCAGGCGGCCCAGCTGGTCGTCCACGACGGTGACCTGCGTGAGCCCGTCCTCGGGGTCGGCGACGCGGTCGGAGAGCCCCTTCATGGTCTTGACGAAGTTGCGCCCCTCGCCGATGACCCAGGAGCTGCGCATGATGTAGTGGCGCGGGCACCCGGCGACGGCGATGTCGCCGGCGGCCTTGGTCTGGCCGTAGACGGAAAGCGGGCTGAGGGGCTCCTCCTCTGTGTGGACCTCGGCCGTGCCGTCGAAGACGTAGTCTGAGGAAACGTGGACCAGCGTGATCCCGTGCTCGGCGCAGGTGCGGGCGAGCAGGGCGGGCCCGGTCGCGTTGGCCTTCCAGGCGGCCACGCGGCCCTCGGGGGTCTCGGCCCTGTCCACGGCCGTGTAGGCGCCGCAGTTGATGACGGTGCCGTAGAGCGACCAGTCGTACTGCGCGTAGGCCTCCGGGTCGGACATGTCGAAGGTGTCGATGTCGCAGAAGTCGAAGTCCTTGGCGACGCCGCGCCCCTCGGCCAGTTTTCGCACCGCATGGCCCAGCTGGCCGTTGCAGCCGGTGACGAGAGTCCGTTTCGGCGCCATGGGGACGACGTCCCTGAGCATCGGGTGGTTGAGGTCGGCCTCGGAGACGGTGGCCTCGTCGAGCGGGATGGGCCACTCGATGGCGAGCTCCGGGTCGGCGAGGTTCACGAAGGTGTAGGTCTTCTTGAGCTCCAGAGACCAGTGGGCGTCCACCAGGTAGGTGTAGGCGGTGCCGTCCTCGAGCGCCTGGAAGGAGTTGCCACGCCGCGCGGGACGTAGATGGCCCTGGACGGGTCGAGCGTACAGGAGAACACCTTGCCGTAGGTGGCGCTGCCCTCGCGCAGGTCCACCCAGGCGCCGAAAACCGAGCCGCGGGCCACGGAGATGAACTTGTCCCAGGGCTCCGCGTGGATGCCGCGGGTGACGCCCCTCTTCTCGTTATAGGAGATGTTGTTCTGGACGACGCGGAGGTCGGGGATGCCCAGGGCGGTCATCTTGGCGCGCTGCCAGTTCTCCTTGAACCAGCCGCGTGAGTCGCCGTGGACAGCCAGGTCGACGACCTTGAGGCCCTCGATGCCGGTCTCGGTGACGAAGAGGTCCTTCTCGAATGCGATGTCTGCCATGTCTCTCTTCCCTCTCCTATTGCCCCTGCGCCCTGTAGCGGGCCTCAGTGGCCTCCTTGGCCGGGCGCCACCAGGACTCGTTGGCCACGTACCAGTCGATGGTCTGCTTCAGGCCCTCGGCGAAGTCGGTGTGCGCCGGCCTCCAGCCGAGCTCGCGCTGGAGCTTAGTGGAGTCGATGGCGTAGCGGCGGTCGTGGCCGGGGCGGTCGGCGACCCAGTCGAAGTCCTCGGGGTCGCGCCCCATGGCCTCCAGGATCATGCGCAGGACCGTGATGTTGTCCTTCTCCCCGTCGGCGCCGATGAGGTAGGTCTCCCCCATGCGGCCCTTCGTGAGGATGTCCCAGACGGCCGAGGAGTGGTCCTCGGTGTGGATCCAGTCGCGGACGTTCTCGCCGCGGCCGTAGAGCTTGGGGCGCACGCCGTCGACGATGTTGGTGATCTGCCTGGGGATGAACTTCTCCACGTGCTGGTAGGGGCCGTAG
>OLRT01002430.1_pt1 | contig 11753 bp, 9 predicted proteins | sample 1672021 | NCBI WGS metagenome assembly OLRT01 (sample SAMEA3136637, study PRJEB25190) | human gut metagenome | reverse complement strand
ATTTTCCATAATTTGAACCTGTTTTCTGATACTATAACGACTTCAAATTTTCATAAACCCCTTTTTTAGTGCCTGAAGCACCCACGCATAATGAGTGGGTGCTTCAGGTAATAAGGAGATTTTTATGTTGGGTTCTTAGATTTCCCTGATTAGATAAATCCTGTCTTAAGGGTCAGTTAATAACCTAATGTCTTTAGCGTTTCTTTTACAAAATCTACATCCGTCTTAGTTTCTTCTGCCATATAGATCAAATCCGCTTCATCCAGATCTTCTAAAGAATTGATTTTCTTCATTGCTTTTTTAATATAGGAATGGCGTAGATGTGTCAAATCTACATTTTCCACCTGGATCAGACCAGGATCGGAAGGAAGGACCAGATTAACGCCAGGTCGGTCTTCTTCATTCGGATTGCCGAATTTAATATCAATGCCATTATGTCTTGCAAAAGTCATTTGCGGCTGAATGTGTTTTCCCGCTCCTGTATATTCTGTTTCGCTGACTACCAAGATCGCATCTTCCGGCAGTTCCTGTGCCAAAGATAATGCTGCTGCCAGGGAAGTATTTCCAGCAGGACCTCTTTCCAGGCCTTCCAGGACGGCCAACGCCTCTGTAATATACATTACATCACCCTGTTTTACTGTAACATAACGATCCATATAACGAAGTACACGCCCTGCACTTCTCGGTGTATCACAATTGTCTGGATCAGAAGCATGCGGAACACCAAATCCTGTATGCCCTTTTTTACATGACTTTTTGTTAAACTGTGTATCAGATGCCATATGCAATCCTGTTAGATCAATGGAAGCTCCCACAACCTGTGTGTTCTTACATCCAGCCTTGATCAGCCCTCTTGCTGTACCTGTAAGCATACCGCCACCTGCATGTGTGCAGACTACCATATCCGGCTCCTTACCCAGCTTTTCACGGCACTGCATTGCGATTTCATAACCAAGAGTTTCTACCCCTGCAATGCCATATGGAGAATACAGGGAAGCGTTGAAATATCCCGTATCTTCCAAAACGGACAATAGCGTGTAGAACAACTCCGGTCCTACTGTCAGCTGAATAACTTCCGCTCCATAAGCCTCACAGGCACGAGCCTTTTCAATGATTTCCGGCTGACCTACTCCCTTAGAGTCGAAACACTCCTGAATAATAATAGATCGCAACCCCTGCATTGCTGCCTGAGAGGCTACTGCAGCACCATAGTTACCGGATGTTGCTGCTACTACGCCTTTATAACCTTGTTTCTTAGCATGAGCCAGTGCACATGCAGCACGCCGTGCCTTGAAGGATCCCGACGGATTTGCCGCTTCATCTTTTGTAAAAATGCGAGCACCATATCCAGGTTTTGCATACTTTCTGGCCAGGGCCGTCAGGTTACGTAATTCCAGTAGAGGAGTATTACCTACGCCAGTCTGCGCCTGTATTCTATTGATTTCTTCAATAGAATAATTAGTAGCTTCCATGAGTGCTTCATAATCAAATCTTACAGAGCCTGATTCGAATTCAGAGTAGTCAAGTCCAAGCGTTTTTTTCATGATCTCATTTGATCTCGCCATAACGGAATCATAGTCTTTTGCTAATGCCATTACTTCTCACCTCCAAACAAAAATTCCTTCAACTGTTTCTCCATCTGAATGATTTCAGGTACGAATTCACCAAAATTATGTTTATAGCAAGGAGCTTCATCTTCCAATAATCCTTTTACCACACGACCTACTGCGGTAACGATCGTTACTTCATCTCCTATCTCTGCAGAATTTTCCTGCAAAGTACCTTTTGTCCATTCGATCAAATCACACTTCTGAGTGTCTTCCGGTATTCTTGCTGTTCTTTCTTCAGCTTTTAACACCACGGTACGTACTTGTACCCAATCGCCTTTTTTAGCCATTTGTGCATCTCCTTTTTATTTGTTCATGGGAAAAGACAAATGATATTATAAAATTTCATCTGCCTTTTCTCCATTTCACCTGTATATTAAATACAAATTTTATTAAGCTTCCTTAATCCCTGCCTGTTGTCGGGTCGTAGGAATCTGGCGGATCAATAAATGGATCAGCCCATTCCATTAACTCCTTATTCGGTCCCCTAACTACATTTTCGATCCAGGTCCATCCAAAAGTAACAACGGCTGCAGCCAGTACGGCCATTCCCATACCGGAGAACCAGCTGAGATGCAGGATCTGCGACCAGAACAAATAGAATGCAGGTCCTACGAATGAGGACAGAATAACACCCATCCTGGAAACCTTCTTCCACAGCACTCCGCAGAACAGAGGCATAACGATGGAAGAACCAACACCTGTAACGCCAAGATATACGAAGATCTGCAGGAATTCAGGCGGATTGATCAGGTTGAATGCCAGTACGATCAGACCGATTACCAATGTGGAAATCTGGGTAACACGGACTTCCTTCTTCGGCGTTGAGTTCTTGGAGAACTTGCCATACAAATCTCCTCCAATAGACTGACCCATTACCAGCAGGATCGAAGTCGCTGTAGACAAAATCGCGGAGAAAAATCCCAACATAATGATGCAAGCCAGAATATTCGGGAAAAGTTTTACAGATACTGCTACTGTCATGTAGTCAGCGTCTCCATCTGGAATCAGCACTCTGCCACAGAGACCCACCAGGAACATTGCATTGAATACCAACCCTGTTCCTAAAGACATGAATAAGAACTTACCGATTTTCTTTCTGTTGATATCCGGCAGTGCAATGTATCTTGCAGCAACGTACGGCTGGCTCGACATAATGAAGAATCCAAACAGAGGAATCGTTACAGCACCGATCCAGGATACCGTAACATCACTTTCGCTTCCATGTTCCACAATCTGATTGAATGTCGGATGATCCTGTGCCAGACTATCTTCCAGTCCACTGAATCCACCTACTGCACAAATAGCTACGATTACCAACATCGCAGACATAATGACCATGAAACATCCCTGGAAAAAATCTGTCCACGCTACAGAACGTAATCCGCCGATATTAACAAAGAAAATACAGATAATCAGCATAACAATAAGCCCTGCATTAAATGGAATACCCGTGTACATATTTAGCAGTACAGCACATCCTTTAAACTGAGAAACCAGCATAAACAGATAGCACAATACCATCAGACAAGTAAGGTAAGTTTTTAACCATGGAGCCTGGAAACGGTCACTGATATAATCGGTGATTGTCATGCTCCCGTATTTTTCTGCCTGAAGACGGAATTTACGGATAATCCAGATCCCGGTAATTACAAGCCCTGGAACTAAAGTAACCGGAATCCAGTAGTATGGCCATCCAACAGTGGACATAACACCTGGGTCACCAATAAAAGATCCTGCACTTACTGCAGATGCACAGTAAGACATTCCCAGTACAAATACTGGCGTTGTTTTACCTCCCAAGAAGTATTCTACGTCTGCATCGAGACCGCCGGTTTTGTTTTTCTTTCCGGCCCAAATACCTATAATAATAAAGAATATTAGCAATGCTGCCATAAACACTATCGCCATAGTATGTAAGCTGCTCATTAGCTTTCACCTCCATCATACATATCAATGTTAATTACTGCGTTTTTTTATTCTGCGGTTTCTTCGCGTTTCGCATAAGTTTTCGCGCGTCTCGCTTCTGTGATCTCAGTCAGTTCCTTTAATCTGCGATCATACTCGTCTTCTTTATCTCCACCACGCATAAAACAAAGAATCCAGATAATAGTGATAATAACGGCTATTGCTTCAGCTCCAATAAAAATCATCCATGTAGGCATATCAAATTCCTCCTTTCTACTGCAACCTATAAAGAGTTGCTTACAATATGTATGTACAGCCCTTTTTATAATACCCCGGATATTGCAGTGGTCTTTGGTTCATTTTACTCATATCATGCTCTGGGTTATTTACGATTACTGTTAATCGCAAATAGCGTGCCGTACATTTTTTTCCATTTACGTCGAAATGTTCCTTATTTAAGGGGCGATTTATGTTTTTCTCTTGTATTTGCTTGAATTTTTCGAATTTTTAGATGAGTTTGGTGAAAATTTTGTTACTAAATCTTTACATTTTATTGTGATTCCCTAACCCATTCAAGTCCTTTTCTCCTATTGTATACCTATCCATACACACTTTCTTTCTTTTTTGTATAAAAGTCTTTACATTTATTATTTATGACAGAAAAAGCCTCTCTATTTTAGTGGACTAAAATAGATAATTTCGAAAATTCTTACTTTCTTGACTTTTATTATATTTATTGTTTATAATTTATCTAAATTCACAACTATTTTTTCACAAAAAACCCATATGGCACATATCATGCATAGTTTTCTACACAACTCAGCATTTCATGTAAGGCTTAAAAATCTTATATTTTAAGGCACACTAAAGGGGGCTCAATATGAAACAGAAAGTAGGAACACCATTTTTATGCTTCGCAATCCAGCTGGAGCAGGCTTATCATGATAATATCACAAATGATCGAAAGACATTTGCATCAGAAATCTTCCACTATCTGGTGGAGCAGATGGAACTAACAGAAGAAACTTTGATTCTGTTTACAAACTCCGGTCAGTGTCTTTGTAGCTATCCTATAAATTATCTAGTTCCTGCGGAGCTCTTCGATTCAAAAGCAGTGGGCGACAAACAGAAAACGGATTATTTTATTTTAGCTTCTTCTGACAGCAATCATCTGGATGACATCCAAATCCTGCAAAACACGTTTTACAATATGTTGACCATTTTTTGCCGCAGTGAGCAGGACAAAGTTCATATACTAAAGGGTTTGGATGTTCTTCCAGTATCCATAAGTATCTACGATAAAAATACTCGCCTTTTATATGCTAATGATGATTTTTGTGACTATCTTCATATCAAAGATCGTAACAAAGCCTATGGACGCTCTATAGAAGAAATCAACAAAGACACAGGAATGAAAATTCATTCTACTAGAAAGCCTCAGGATCATTTGAAACTGAATGACGTTGTAAAATATGGAAGACCGGTCGTCGACTGGGAAGTAGAGGTTTTTATGGGAACTAAACCCGACGCCAGAGTTCTGGCGTCCAATGACATGTACCCGGTATTCGATGATAACAACAACATTATCGGTGCTACAGAAATCGCTCGATCCCGTCGCGAAAAAATTAAACAGGTTCAAAATACACTGGGGTTAACAGCGGAATATACATTTGACGACATCATAGGGAACAGCACTGTCATGCTCAATGCTAAGAAACTGGCCATGACCTTTTCCAATAACTCCTACAATATTCTTATATATGGGGAAAGCGGAGTGGGGAAAGAATTGTTCGCACAATCCATTCATAATTACAGCGAACGCCGCAACAAGCCTTTTGTCTCCATCAATTGTGCCAGCGTTTCTCCCGAGCTAATCGACAGTGAATTGTTCGGCTATACCAGTGGTGCATTTACCGGTGCTTCTAAAGGTGGACAGGTTGGAAAATTCGAACTTGCAGACGGAGGAACACTGTTCCTGGATGAAGTTGCAGAAATGCCTTTACATTTCCAAACAAAGCTTCTTCGTGCCTTGGAAACACGCAAAATCAATCGAGTTGGCGGATCAAAAAACATTCCAGTTGATGTGCGTATCATTGCCGCCACAAACTGTTCCCTGGAAAAAATGATCAAAGATGGACTCTTCCGTGAGGATCTCTATTATAGGTTAATGGTACTAAATCTGGAAATTCCGCCTCTTAGAGAACATCCGGAAGATATTGTCCCTTGTGCAGAACATTTTTTGGAACGTTCGGTGAGAAAAAACCACCTTTCGAAAAAAACGCTCAGCGAAAATGCGAAACAACTTTTGATGGAATATTACTGGCCAGGAAATATTCGTGAGCTTCGTAATGTTATGAGTCGTATCAGTATCATGTCCCCTACTAGCGAAATAACACGCGAAACCTTGTCCGCATCTTTGCAGTTGGCTAACTACAAACTGAACGATAATCTCAACAAAAGTCCGGAAATGCGGATCAATGATAAACGAAATGCCATTGGATATGCATATGCTGATCTTCTCAATGAAGCTTTAGCTATCACGCACGGAAATAAAAGTAAAGCTGCTGATCTGCTCCATGTTTCAAGAAAAACATTTTACGATATGCTTGATAAATATAAACCTTACTTCTTATAGGAAAGGACTCATTCCCATGAAAGATTATGCAAAACAACTGATTAAAGAAAATACGATCTTCGATACGATCAGCAGACAGGAAGAAGTCTTTTGGCTCAACGATAAATGCCTGCCATTCGACATGATCGACGGGCTGTGTCAGCTGGTGGTATCTGATAAAGACATTCAGGATGCCGAAGCGCGCCTCAGGCGCTTTGCACCATTTATAAAAGCCTGTTTCCCGGAAACAGAAGCAACGGATGGCATCATCGAATCGCCTTTGCAGGAGATTCCGGCAATGCAGGAAGCATTGCGTGAATATGGGCCCTCTAAACTCCCTGGAAAACTTTTGCTGAAAATGGACAGCCACCTGGCAGTAGCCGGCTCTATCAAAGCTCGCGGCGGGATCTACGAAGTTCTGAAACACGCGGAAGAGCTGGCGCTTGCGACCGGGAAGCTTAGGATCACCGATGACTACACCATACTGAACGCCCCGGAATGGAAGGATTTTTTCGGACAGTACACGGTGCAGGTGGGGTCCACAGGAAATCTGGGGCTTTCCATTGGCATCAGCAGTGCTGCGGTAGGTTTTCGCGTGAAAGTCCACATGTCCGCCGATGCAAAGCAATGGAAAAAAGATCTTCTGCGCAGCAAAGGCGTAGAAGTTGTAGAGTATGATGACGATTATTCCAAAGCGGTTGCAGAAGGCAGACGGCTTTCTGCACAAGATCCTCGCAGCTATTTTGTGGATGATGAAAATTCAAAGGATCTGTTTCTTGGTTATGCGGTAGCCGCCTCCCGGCTGGCAAAGCAGCTGGCGGAGCATCGGATCACTGTGGATAAGGATCACCCTTTATTCGTCTATCTTCCGGCAGGCGTAGGCGGCGCTCCCGGCGGCGTGGCCTATGGGCTGAAACGGATTTTCAGAGACGATGTCCATTGTTTCTTCGCAGAACCGACTCACTGCCCTTCTGTACTGCTGGGAATGGCGACGGAACGATATGAAGATGTGAGCGTGAGAGACTTTGACATCGACGGGATCACAGAAGCCGACGGCCTCGCCTGTGCAAGTCCGTCTGGATTCGTGACGCGGATGGATCGCAATATTGTTTCCGGAGATTTTACGGTAGACGACGCCCGCCTTTATGAATTTATGTGCATGCTGAACGATACAGAAGATATCCGTATCGAACCATCCAGCTGCGCGGCTTTTCTGGGGCCTGTGCAGGTTGCAAGGACTCCTGCCGGACACAACTCCCCCAACGTTCACGGCATCACCAGCGAAAAACTGCAAAACGCTGCCCATATCTGCTGGGCCACCGGCGGTGCACTGGTCCCGGAGGATGTATGGGAGGAATGGTTTAAAGAATACAAACTACCGCGCTAGATATTTACGATTTCTTCCAGAGAATATAATTTCAGATCCGAAGAGAGTTCTGCCTCTTTTCGGATTTTTTCATCAAATCCAGACTCCGAAAATAATGCATAATAGAAATGAGCGTTTTCTTTTTCCGATTTGGAACTGCCAGCTTGGAAAACTCCCTTGTTCTTTTTATCACCATCCAGGATAATTAGAAAAAAAGGAGGACACCATTATGGCAAACGAAACCAGGATTTTTCGCATCCCGCCTAATATGCCCGTACAGGCTGTAGCATCTCATGTCGATCATTATTTGCGTGCCAACCAGGGACTACAGGTACAGGGGGCTTCCAACGGAGAGGAGTGCGTGCTCCAGTGCCGTCAGGAAAAGGATGGCTGGAAAACGGTATCAGGCATGCGCCTTGCGACGACTGTACAGATCACACGTACAGCGCCGGATAACATAAATGTGACCATCGGCATCAGCGAATGGTCTGATAAAATCGGTGCCGGAGTTGCCGGGATGCTGCTGTTCTGGCCGCTGGCAGTTACTGCCGGGATCGGTGCCTATAAACAAAAGAAACTACCGGAAGAAATCTTTCGCTGTATCGAAAACTATTTGATTTCCAGCACAAGACCCGGTCAGGCTCCGCAGCAGACATCCTCTGTAAATACTGCGCAGCAGCAGAACGCATCCGGCTTTGCACCGAATCAGCAGGCAGCAGCTCAAGCGCAGCCTCCAGCACTGATCTGTCCAAGCTGTCAGACTGTATGCGCGCCGGGAAGCCGCTTTTGCAATCTCTGCGGTGCACCGCTAACCAAACAGACTTGCCCATCCTGTGGAGAAGACATCACTGCCGGAAGTAAATTCTGCCCGCACTGCGGCAAACCACTGGAGTAAATCAAGCATTTCCCTCCCGGATCGAATCGTGTATAATAAAGATGATTATACTGATTCGATCCGGGAGGTTTTTTATGAAATTTTGCGAACTGCTAAATGATATTATTGTAAAATGCTCCTGCACAGCCAGCGACCTTTGCAGTGGCTCCGATATTTCTCCATCCACTCTGCGCCGCTATCGTTCCGGGGAGCGTGTCCCTTCTGCGGATTCTAAAACACTGGCCGCTCTGACTGCTGCCATCGCATCTGTCGCTGAAGAAAAAAATATCCCTGGGCTTGACGAAAAAACTGTTATGACACAGATCCTCGCGTGCGACGACATCCTTTCCACGCGGATAGAAGATCTTCTCTATCATTTCGACACCCTGCTCACTCTTCTTTCTGTGAGTACCAGCAGACTAAGTCAGAAAATCAATTACGATGCTTCAACAATCTCACGTTTTCGCAGCGGACAGCGCCAGCCCGCCGAACCTTTAAAATTTGCAAAGGATGTTGCCGATATCATCGCACAGATCTCGGGACAGCCGGAAGATCTTGCGGTTCTGGCAAAGCTTTTAGCATGCAGCGAAGAAACCTTGATAAACGAAAAAGATCGTGCCGAGAAAATCAACCACTGGATCCTTTACGGGCCGGCCCGCACCGAAAATACGATCAGCACTTTTCTCTCCAAAATCGATGATTTCGACCTGAACGAATACATCAAAGCGATACATTTTGACGAGATGAAAGTTCCAACTGTACCGTTTCAGATTCCTTCTTCCAGAACTTGTTTTGGCCTGAAGGAAATGATGGAAGCTGAACTGGATTTTATGAAAGCGACAGTTCTTTCAAAATCCATGGAGCCGGTAACCATGTACAGCGATATGCCTTTAGAGGAAATGGCTAAGGATCCGGAATTTCCGAAAAAATGGATGTTTGGTCTTGCCATGATGTTAAAAAAAGGACTGCACCTGAACATGATCCACAATATCGACCGCCCTTTTGCAGAAATGATGCTGGGCCTTGAGAGCTGGATCCCTATGTATATGACAGGACAGATTTCTCCATATTATTTAAAAGGTGTGCAAAACAATGTTTTTCTTCATTTTTTAAAGGTTTCCGATGCTGCTGCTCTTTCCGGAGAAGCCATCAGCGATCATCAGGCAGACGGGAAATATTATCTTACAAAATCCAGGAAAGAAATTTCCTACTACAAAAAAAGAGCTGAGCAACTCCTGCAAAATGCTCACTCTTTGATGGATATTTATCGAGAGGATAAAATGAATGAATGGAATGCCTTCCTTCTTTCGGATGCTCGCATTTCCGGAAAACGCCGAAATATCCTCTCCGCCCCGCCTCTTTATACCATGGAAGCGGATTTTCTCACAGAATTTTTGGCTGGTCATAATGTGGCTGATTCGGATGCTTCAAGGATCCTCGCCTATCAGAAGGCACAGCGAGGATACATAGAGGAAATATTACAGCGTGAAACCATCACGGAAGAGATTCCTGTCATTGCCTCGGAGGAATTCGGGCAGTATCCCGTATCTCTTTCTCTTTCCGGCATGTTTTATGATCAGGATCTGTCCTACAGCTATGACGATTATCTGGCTCATATGGATCATACTCGTGCGTTTGCCGACTCGCATCCAAATTACAAGCTGCTTTCCTCATCCACCCAGGTGTTCCGCAATCTGCAGATCCGGATCCACGAAGATCATAACGTCATGATCTCAAAGGACAAATCCCCTGCGGTACACTTTGTGATCCATCATCCGAAACTGCGCAGCGCTATTGAAAATTTCGTGCCGCCAGTAATAGAATAAAGGTCTGGTGATCCAGATCGCCGTATAGAAAATACAATAGTATTATTTCCAAATATTAGCATTTAACTCATGTCTATTATGAATCAGAAATGCGAAAGACTTCCAGCTTTCCCCCGCACTGACAGCGATATGCATCGATCTTCTGCATGACGCAGGTGAACCTCTGCCGAGGGTACTGTCTGCCGCATTTTTTGCACTGGATAATGTAACGGATATGCCGGCTCTCTGCCAGTTTTTCTTCTCTGCCCGCCATTCCCATTTCTGCAAAGGAATTGACCCTCTTGATCTGATAACCATATGCCTTGTTCATCTGTCCGGCATAACTTTTCCAAAGCATACCGTGTTCATAACAATCCCGGCAGGTGTGAAGAACTTCATGAGCCAGAACACCTTTTACGATTTTTTCACTACATCCTGCTTCGTCCAACAGAAATCTGCTCACTTCGATCTCAAATCCGTTCCTGCTTTTCCGGCAGCATCCAAATCTCTTTTTCGGTCTTCCATTTACTATGACGTTCTTTTCAATAGTAGAAGACACGGGAATTTTTAATGCCCGTGCCTCCTGAATCACTTCCTGTAATAAAATATCTAATCGTTCTTTATTTACCATAACAATCTATCATGTTTCACATGAAACATATTCTCCTAATGAAGTGTTTTCAACAGTTCTATGAGTCGTTCCAGATCATCTTTACTGTAGTACTCGATTTCGATTTTACCTTTTTTACCCTTCTGGTTCAAAGTTACTTTCGTACCAAGAGCTTCTTTCAGATCGTTTTCCACACGCTTGACATCAGCATTCTTTTCACGCGGTTTTGCCTTAGCCTTCCCTGTCTTGCTGTCTTTAGCCAGCTTTTCGATCTGTCTTACCGAAAGGCCCTCTTTCACTGCTTTTTCTGCCAGTGCGATCTGCTTTTCTTTGTTTCCTGCTGATACGATCGCTCTCGCATGACCGGCGGAGAGCTGTCCCTCCGATACAAAACTCTGGATATCTTCCGGAAGTTTTAACAATCTTAGACAGTTGGTGATATACGGGCGACTCTTACCGACACTTTTTGATACCTGATCCTGCGTCAGACCGTAGGTTTCTATCATCTGATTGATACCTTCTGCTTCTTCGATAGGGTTCAGGTCTTCGCGCTGCATGTTTTCGATGATTGCCAGCAGCATGTTTTCTTCATCGCTCAATTCCCTTACGATACACGGGATATTTCTTACTCCGGCCTTCCTGGCTGCACGCCAGCGCCGCTCACCTGCAACGATTTCATACCCCGCTCCAACACTGCGCAGCACCACTGGCTGTATCAGACCGTGTTCCTGGATGGAAGCGGCCAGGTCTTGCAGTTTTTCTTCATCAAATACTTTACGCGGCTGGTTTGTATTCGGCTTTATATCATTGATATCGATATAAAGGATACCTCCTGCAGCAGGATCCACATTTTGTACTGATCCATCGGATTCCGCAGCTTTTGCTGCATTTTCGGAACTGCCGGCTGTTCTTTTTGCAGCAGAGCCAGCGGAAGGCTTATTTGCATCAGTACTGGATTCTTCTACCTTC
>OLRT01002420.1_pt1 | contig 11790 bp, 6 predicted proteins | sample 1672021 | NCBI WGS metagenome assembly OLRT01 (sample SAMEA3136637, study PRJEB25190) | human gut metagenome | reverse complement strand
GGGACGCCTGGCGCGGTTCGGCCGTGGCCTTCGCGGGTTTGGGGACGGCGCGCAGGCGGCGCATCAGCTCGCCCAGGGCCTGGGCGATGCGCTTGCGCCCGGCGGCGAGAACTTCGGAGACCTTGAGGCCGTGGAGCGAGGAGATCGTCTTGGCGGCCTGCTCGCGTGAGAGCTCCCCGATGTAGTCCGAGATGCGCGATTGCGCATCGAAATCGGCGGGCACGGGGCTCCCGAGCTCGGCAAGGGCGCGCTTCGCGAGCAGGTCGACGCACTCGCGCCGGAAGTCGGCGCTGCTCTTGTAGATGGAGGCGTTGGCGGCCGCGAAGGCGTCGAACGCGGAGTTGAAGGTGTTCTTCTGGTCGGGCGATGCCGTCATGCCCATCGATGCCGTCAGGGCGTCGATGGTGCCCTCGAACTCGGCGTCCAGCGCGCGGCGGTATTCCTCGAGCCCGCCGCGGGCGGACTTGGCGGCGAGGTTGCCCCTCACCGTCTCGACCGCGCGCTCGCGGGCGGCGCCGACCGCCGCCATGAGCTCCGCGTCGTTTTCCATAGCAGCTGCCACGAGTCGATACGCCTCCTCGATATCGATGCCGTCACCGAGCCCGGATCCAATTGCTCCGATATCGAGCGTGACCGAGCGTTGTCCCGACGCTGCGGGGGGTGCGTCCGCCATGAGTCGACCCTGCCTTTCCAGAGGTTCAGATGGGCCTAGTAGCCCTGCTTGTAGGTGCTGCCGTAGGCGTCCTGGCCATAGGGGCCGTACTGCCCGCGGATGTCGCCATGGGTCTCGGGTCGGGCATATCCCGCTCCCTCTCCCTGGTAGGCGTCCTGGTAATCGTCCTGTCGGTACGTCTCGGGCTGGACCGGGGCCGACGTCGCCTCGTCCGGGCGGGCGGGGTGATCGGTATCAGGGCGCGCGATGATGCCGGTTGCATCCGCGTCGAGGCCCTGCGCCGCATCGACCGCGTCCTCGAACTCGGCATCGGTCTCGTCGGTGTATACCGGGCGGAGCGCGTCGTCGAAGTGGTCGACGGTTTTGTGCTCGAAGGCCGCCTGGGTCACGGCGAACTTGACGGCTGTCTCGGGGACGCTGGGCGTCGAGGTCGCGGCCTTGACGTTCTCGATCGCGATGCAGGCGTCGTTCAGGTGGATGAAGCTGTCGGGGGTCGTGACGTTGTCGTTGATGAACTTGTCGGCGAACTCGACGGACGCGTCCGTGTCGAGCTTGAACCCGCGGACGCTGTTCATGGCCTGCTGGTAGGCCATCTTCGAGATTCCCTCGGCCACGTAGAGCTGGCAGGGGACGGGCATGTCGGCGGCGTAGCCGTCGAACTCGAGGCAGGCGTTTCGCGCCAGGAACTCGCAGAAGCCGTCGACGATCTGGGGTGCGGCGCCGTAGAGGTCGCAGATGTTGGCCGCGAAGGCGTCGACCGCGGACTTGAAGGTGTTGTTGCCGTCCTTGGAGAAGCCGAAGCGGCACGCGGCGTCCTTGCAAGCCTCGCCGAACACCGGGATGAAGGAGTCCTTGAAGCTCTTGATGCGCTCGGCCCAGACGGTGAGCACGGCTTCGCCGAACGCCGCCTCCTGCGCCTCGGCGAATGCCGCGGCGAGCTCTTCGTTGCCCTCGAGCTCGGCATCCATGACGGCGTAGAGCCTGGGGAGGTCGGAGGGGTTGATCTTGCAGTTGACCTTCTTGGAGCGGACGCGCTCGACCAGGGCGTCGTAGCCGTCGAGCTCGAAGGTGACGTCCGCGCCGTCGAATTTCATATTTCCCATTGAGAGGCCCTTTCGGTGAGAAGCGGTGAGGGGTATTCGACCACGGTATGGCCGCGGGCCGAAGTTTGTAACCCTTTTTCCCAATCGGGAAGCGTTTCATACCGATATGCGGGCACGATGCTCGATTTTTGGGAATTACAGATGGAGCCCCGTCCGCTTTGCCGCCCCGGTCGCGCAAACGGCGCCCATGTCGGGAACCATGAACCCGCGCCCGCCGCTGATCTCGTGGGCGTGCCTGGTCAGCATCATGGCGCGCAGGTCGATCGCTTCCCTGATTTTGTCGATTCTGCCGCGCTCGTTGGCGATGAACGGGTTGCCGAGGAGGATGTCGCAGGCCTCCTCCGAGAAGCCCTTGAGCCCGGACGGGTCGAACCAGGACAGGTTGCGGCAATATCTGCCGAGTTGTTCGTCGATCTTGCGGGCGAAGGGACGCATCATGCCGGCGCGCGGCGTCGTGTAGCCGCCGAAGGGCTGGGCGAGCTCGCGGTCGCACCAAAGGGCTTCGCCGGTGTCGAACACCGGAGCCGCGCGGAGCCATTCCCTGCTCTCGCTGTCGATGAGCACGCCGAAGTTGTTCCAGTGCCTATCGAAGTTCGCCATGAGGTAGTCGATTACGAGCATCTTCTCCACGTCTTCGCGCACGTTGAGCCCGTGAGCGGCGCAGGCGGACACGTAGAAATCGTGCAGCCCGAGGTCCGAGGGGCGCTTCGATGAGCAGAGCAGCGCATAGGCCGGGACGAACTCGGTGACCTGGTCGGTCATGGGTTTGCAGCGGGAGGTCCACTTCATGAAGCCGCCGTCCTCGAGCTCGTAGGCGACATAGTCGCCCTCGTCGAGCAGCAGCGAGCACAGGACGCTGGCGATCTTCTCGTTGAACGGTTCCTGGAACCTGCCGGAGGATCGCCCGGACTTGACCAGCATCCGCTGCCCGCCCTCGATCGTCCAGCGTTTCGGCAGGTTGCCGTTCAGGGCCGCATCGGGCGATGAGGCGAGGAGGTCGGCGTTGCCCCTGATCTTCTCGATGAGGGAGGGGACCGACGAGGCGTCGTGCGGAAGAAGCAGCTCGCCGAGCTCTTCGCTGAAATCGTTCTCGAAGCAGTTGACGTCGCGCCATGTGGATGCGGATCCGGCGGGGCGGATCCAATATTGGTCGGACAGCGATGCGCCGAAACCAGAGGCCATGAGGGAGGCGGCCGACGGGTAGCCGACGGCGCGAAGGCGGTCCGCGGCATCGGGGCGGAAATCGGGGATGCCCCTGTTCTTGAACCAGCTCGAGAGCCTGTCGCGCGTGATGTTGCCCGATGGGTCGGTCGCCATAAGGGGGGCATGCGCCGCATCGAGGACGTGGGTCTTGCCGGTCACGGCCTGGCGGTCATGGTTCCAGGTGAACTCGGCGACCTCGTGGTCGCTGCACATGAGGGTGAGCCGCGAGAGCTCGGGCTGCCTGCTGTCCATCATCTGGCTCCGATCGTTGCTTAATTGACTATGGCGTTGCCGTCATTTTATCGCACGGCGGGCGCCGGCGCGCGAACCGTTACGAAGACCCGTCTACTCCCAGTGCCCGGCCACATCCACGACCCAGTGCCTACCGGTCGCCTGCTGCTCGTAATGTCCCTGGTCCTCGCTTGTGGTATATGAGTCGTCGGTGTAGCCATCATGGTTCTGGCCTTGAGCATACATCGCGTCGCTATGGGCATAGAATCCGTTCTTCGAGTCGAAGGTCGCGCCGCAGGCGTTGCAGATGAAGCGGCCGTGGCGCACGTACACGACGTTCGGGACCCAGACCTGGCCGTAGTCGGTCTCCCAGTGCCCCTGCTCGGGGACCCACTTCTTCTGGGATTGCGCGGAGCCGGATGCCGACGAGCTCGAGGACGAGCCGCCGGACGCCTGCGTCGCCGCGTTGCCCTTCGAGTCGTTCTTCTTGGTATCGGACTTGGTGTCCGCCTTGGCGCCGGAATCGTCGGCCTTCGCGCTGCCGTCCTCGGCCGTCTCGGACTTGTCGCCCTCGTCTGCCTTGGGGGCGGCTCCGGCCTCGATCTTGCCGCCGGCCGAATCGGTCACCGTTCCCGCGTTCTGTTCGTAGCCGGCGCCATGCACGCCGTCGGAGTTCCAGACGCCGTCGGATATCACATGCCCGCCCGAGCCGTTGACGACCTCCGCGGTGGTGCCGCCGGAGGGCGCTGCGGCGGGCGAGTTCGTGACGGCGACCTGGACGTTGCCGCCCTCGTCGACCGCGGCCCAGGTGACGGTCTCGATCGTCTTGCCGCCGGTCTCGCATCCGTCGAGCGAGCGGGCGAGCGCGGCGCTGCGGCGGGCGGTGGAGTCCACGGTCGCGGCGGCATCGTCGCCGGCGCGCTGCGTCACGAAGACGCGGCCCTTGCCGGTCGTGACGGTGACCTCGTCGGCGGGGGCGCCGACGTCCTGCCCGTCGAGCGTGAGCGTCGGGCATATCTTGGCGATGTCGGCGGGGGCGACGGATTCGGCGCCGGCCTTCTCTACGGCCGAAGGCGTGCTGTCGATCGGCTCTGGTCGGTTGGATGCGATGGCGATTCCGGCGCCGCCGACGGCGAGCGCGGCGGCGAGTCCGGCGCAGATCGCCGCCTTGCGGCGCACCTCGGGCTCCGCCAGGAGGTCGCGGATCTTTTCAATCGGGTTGTTCTTCATGGCATGGTCCTTTCGAGATATATGCCTGTTCGGTTTTTCGTTTGGCCGGTTCCCTCCGGTGCGGTCCTAGCGCACCGAGGAATATTCCGGGAGCATGGGGGCGCGGTCGCTGTTCGCCGCCGTCGGCGGCACGGTGTCGTCCTTCTTCGTTCCCGCGTGTCGGCGGCAGGTCGAGATGAGATAGAAGGCACCCTGCCCGATGAGGGCGACGGCGCCGATCGCGCATGAGGCGACGAGCAGGACAAGCGACCCCGCGAGCTTGATGAGTTCATAGCCCAGCCTGATGAAGGGCCACAGGATTGCGAGTGCGAGCGCTCCGATGATGATGGTGGGCAGCATGGCCGGTCCTTTCCCTTGGGTTTCCCTAAGCGCTCAGTCCCCGGTATCGGGAGGATCGAGCGGCGCGATGGCGACGTAGTCCTCGTTGCGGCGGCGCAGCACGAACGTGGTCTTCTGGTCGTGCGCGTTCCGGCAGAACGTGAACAGGCGCCGCAGCGCCCTCGTGTACTGGTTGCAGGCGTATTTTCCTTTTGCCCTGTATCCCGGGTCCACGGGGACGATGGCGACGTATGCCCGGCCCTGCTTTAGCACGGTGCAGGGCATCGACGTGTCATGCACCCGCTTCGCGATCGAGGCGAAGTTGTTCTTGAGTTCGGTTATGCCGACCGGCGCGGGCGGCGGCAGCTGGGCGCTTCCATCCATTTCGGCACCTCCTTCCGAGATAGTGCGTTTATCGAGATGGGAAGCGGTTTTATCGCTTTCTTACCTTTTTTATACCCGTTTTTATTCCCTTTTTTATGCCTCTTTTCCATGGTGTGACATGTTTGTCGGAAAAATCAGCCGACGAATACCGTGAGGGTCCTCGCGCGGCCGCCCGCGAAGTTGGCCGAGCAGGTCACGAGGGTGACGACGCGCTTGGCGCCTGCGCAAAGCGCGTCGCAGCCGTCCGCCTTCGCCGTGGCCTGCGCCGAGAGGGCCGAGAGCCAGGCGCGCAGCTCCGCGGTCCCGTTGAAGTCGAACCTCTGTATGTCGGCGAAGCTCTTGTCGACGGACATCGAGAACGCCGGGTGGAGGCTCACGGTGCCCTCGGCGGGCGTCGACCAGCGCATGTCGCCGAGGGTATCGAACTTCTCCTGCCGCCAGGCGTCGCGCAGGTAGGTGAACATCTCGCCGTCGAAGTTGAGGTGGTGGCCGTAGACGAGCGCATGGCGCTCGTCCGCCCCGCAGCGCGGGTCGAGGTAGGGGCACCCGGAGAACGACCAGTTGCGGTCGAAGTCATGGTTCAGATAGAACCCCTTGGGGTCGCCTTCCCGGGGCGAGACCACCGGGAAATCCACCGGGGTGCCCTCGACGGATACCCATGCGGCGATGTCCGGGTTGCGCGCGCGCAGGCCATCCCAGTCGATGCCGTCGCTGGCATCCGCCTCGGCATCGATGGAGAGTTCCCTGTAGACGGCGTCCTGATGGAAGATCGTCCATCCGATGAGGGCGGCGGCTGTGAGCGACACGGCGCATATGGCGGCAAGAAGGATGTCGAGCGGTTTGATCCGGCGTCGCTGTCGGCATTTCATGGGCGTCTCCTCTGGGATGTCAAGCGAAGGGGCCCGGCGCGGATATGCGTCGGGCCCCGGTCGAGGGCTATCTATCGGCCCTGTTCTCAGTAGCGGTCGCGGTAGCTGTCGCGGTATCCGTCATCGTACCCATAGGGGTCGCGGTCGTAACCGTCGGGATAGCGGTCGTCGCGGTATTCGCGCTCGTGCGCGTCTTCCTCATATCCGTCATCCTCGCCGCCTGCGGGAACAGGGTCCGGATAGGCGTGGCGGCGGCGGTAGATGAGCGCCGCGGCTGCCGCTGCCGCGGCGGCGAGGGTCGCGGCGAGGCCGATGATGACGTTGCGGCCGGTCTGGTCGAGGTTGGTCGGGGGCACCGTGACGGCCTTCGCCGTCTGGGTCACCTGGTCCTCGTCATGATCCTCGAGGCCGTCGCCGCCGCCGTTGCGGGTGAGGTCCACGCGGGCGTAGTTGTCGAGCGAGGTGCCAGCGGTGTAGCCGTCGGTGGCCTTCATGCAAACGATGGCGGGCGCATAGGCCGTCCCGGTCCCCGTGCCGGAATCGTCGGTATCGGAGCCGTTTTCGGCGGCGGTGTCCTCGGCGCTAGCGATGTCGTCATGGACGTCCTTGATGCCCTCGCGGTCCCAGCCGCCGTCGCGGCTGGTGAAGCCCTGCTCCACGCGGCCGTACTCGAAGCGGATCGCGGTGACGTGCTCGCCCTCCTCGAGGCCGAGGTCTGCCACGGCGAGCTCGGTGGCCTCGGTCGTGGGCACGTCGGCGCGCCAGAGCTTCCATCCGGTGAAGTCGACGGCTCGGCCGTCCTCGCCAAGGGTGGAGGCGGTGGCCTCGTCGGACAGCCAGGGGTTCTCATGGCCGTCGGAAAGCGTGGCGTTGGCACCGGACTCGTCGATATAGTCGTCGGGCGTCTTGTCGGTCCTGTACCAGACGTTCATCTTGCCGTCGTAGTCCTCGAGGGACTGCGGCGTGGTGATCGATGTGAGCTGAGCACGGCCGTCGACGGCGGCGGTCAGGTCGTCCTCGACCGTGAACTCGTCGGTCCAGGTGTTCGATGTCGAGCGGAAGTCGATGGTGTAGGCATAGGAGCCGTCGTCGGATGCCTTGGTCTCGGCGGTGTTCAGGCCGTCGCCGTTGGCATCGGTGTCCTTGGCGGTGGGGTCGGCAATCTCCTGCCGCTTGTCGATCTCGCCGCTGATGGAGATGGGCGAGTCGTACATCGTGACGGTCTGGACCTCGCCGGTCTTCCTCACCTCGAACTCGATGCTCTCGGCCTGGTCGTAGGCGGTCGGCGTGCGCTGTTCGGTGAGCGTGTACTTGCCGGGTGCGAGCGCATCGATCTCGTGATCCTCGGCGGTCGAGGTCCATGAGTCGACGGTCTTGCCCTCGGAATCGGTGACGGTGAGCTTGGCGCCCTCGATCTCGGACTCGTCGGTGATGTCGCGCTTGGAGATGCGGACCTTGGTGTAGTCGTCCTCGAAGGCCGCCTGGCCGGAGTCCCGGCCATCGATTCGGCCGTCGGCGCCGACGGTGAAGGTCTTGATCCCCGGCGCCTCGACGTATCCGGCGGGCGCCTCGACCTCGGCGACGCGGTACGTGCCGGGCGCGAGGTGCAGAAAGTCGGTCGAGCCGTCGGCGCCGGTCATGCCCTCTGTGGCGCTCTTGCCCTCCTTGAGCAGGACGGGCACCCGGCGGGCGCGGCCGCCGCTGACCAAGATGTAGGTCGGCCCGTCCCCGTCGATCTCGATCTGTCCGGCGGCTTTGCCGGCGACGGTCAGGTCGTATGTGCCGAGCCCGAGGTCGAGGGCCACGTACGCCGAATTGGCCTCGGACCAGGCGAGCTTGATGGCGGGCATGGCGTAACCGTCGTCGGAAAGGACGGCATGATTGCCGAGCAGGCCGCCCGCGACCTTGGCGGTATAGGCCTTGCCGGCCTCGATCTCGACTTCCGCTCCCTCGAGCGTCTTGCCGTCCTGGGTGGCGGTCAGGGTGTACGTACCGGGTTTCATATCGACGGCATCGGGCCCGAGCTGGGTTTCCATGCCGTCGGCGGATTTGAGGACGAGGGAGGTTCCGTCATCGGCCTCGGATTTGACGTTTGCGGTGGATACGGCCTTCCTGATGGAGACCTCGGCCCCGGCGTCGGCTCGGACGGCGACGTTGCCGGCGGCGCTGCCGATCGAGATCTCGTCGTCGGTGTTCCAGGCCTGGAACTTTGCTCCGGGAAGCGGTGTGTCGGCGCCCATGACGGTCTTATCGACCTCGAACTTCACCGCAGCGTCGGACTGGTCGGATGCGGCTTTCACCTCGGCGGTGGCGCCGTCCTTGTAGGAGAGGGTGAACGCCACGGGCGTCTCGTCGATCACATGGCCCGAGGGGGGCTTGGTCTCGATGAAGGCGTAGGCCGCCGAGCCGCTGCCGAGGGAGAGTTCCTTGGTGGTGGCGCGGCCGTCCTGCCCGGTCTTCACATGGTCGACGACGTCTCCGGCCGCGGCGCGCACGGTGCCGTCGGGGGACACGATTTCTTGCTGCGCCACGACGTCGTACTCTGCGCCCTGAAGCGCCTTGCCGTCATGCGAGCACGTCTTCGTGATGGTCGCCTTGCCCTTCGCCTGCTTGTCTGAGACCTTGATGACGGTCACGGGGGAGGCCTTCTTGTAGTCCTTGGGGACCTCGAAGCCGACTGCATCGCCGTTGACGGTGTAGGGCGCCACGGCGGAGACCTCCTTGATGGAGTACTTGCCGGACTTGAGGCGCTGCGGGATCGTGACCTGCCCGGCATCGTCGGTCGTGAAGGTGTCGACGGTGCCGTTGACGTCGTAGGGGTCGGTGAAGCTCATGGTCTCGCCGTTCGAGTCGAGCACTTGGAACTTGAAGCCGGAGAGGGGCACGGTGTTCTCGGTCTCGGCATCGGTCTTGACGATCTGGATGCGGCTGTTGAGCGTCTTGTCGATGACGGAGTAGTACTTCGTGGTGCCGTCCACGAGGTCGTCGGCCGAGATCGTCCAGTCGTCCACATGGTCGAAGCCCTCGGGCACCGTGGAATCGACCTCGCGGATCGTATAGCCCGCCGCGTCATAGGGCACGGCGCCGGAGATGCCGGCGTTGCGCTTGCCCGAGCCGAACCACGGGCGCGCCGGGTCGTCGGTCTTGGCCTCGGAGACGGAGGTCTCGTCGCAGGTGGCCGCGTCCTTGGTGGACGCGAAGCCGGCATCGTTGGTCGTCAGGGTCCCGACGACCTCATTGGTGGTATTCGAGATGATCTGGAATTGGACGCCCGTCGCGGCATTTCCCTGGCCGTCGTCGGATTCCCAGCTGTCGTCCTCGCCGCCCTTGGTCTTGGCGATCTCGATATCGAACGAAATCGGGTTCTCGGAGAAGTCGTTCTCAGGCTCGAGCTCAAATATGCCTTCTGCGCGAGGGTCATCGCGACTAATCGTATATTTATGAACAGTAGTGTCCAGCTTGTAGCCGGCAGGTGCTTTGGTTTCGGTTACAGTCAGCTCTCCAAGGGGAACATCGCGAATAACCGCATAACCGTTTTCGTCGGTCGTGACGGTCACGGGTCCCCATGAGGGCGATGACAGGGATGCAATCGAGTACTCGGCACCCTTGAGCGAAGCGCCGGATTGTGCCCCGCCGAGCGTAGCTGAGTCCTTCTTATTGATTTTGATGCGCACCGTGCCAGGGTCGTCCTTCAGCTGCTCGGTCCCGGCGGAGTTGCCGGTCCTGAAGGCGATATGCCCCTTGTGGAGCGTATAGCCCGCGGGCGCCTTGGTCTCGACGGCGTAGTAGGCCTGGTTGGGCTCGAGGTCCAGCGCGGCGTTGCCGGCCGCGTCGGTGACAATATGCGAGACGAGCGCGTTGTCGGAGGAGCGGTAGATGTCATACTCGGCGCCCTCGACGGAGTACTCGGAGTTGCCGTCGGTGATGGAGACGTTTGCCGAGCACTTGGAGAAGGTGTAGCGGACCTTGTTCAGCTTCCACTTGATCTTGAAGAAGCCGGCGCCGGCCTGCGTGAAGGTGGTCGGGACGGTGACGCCGATGATCGCCTCGTCGCCGTTGACGGCGGCGATGCGCACGGTCTGGCCGTAGTCGTCGTCGGTGTGGACGGCCTGGTTGTAGGAGTGGTCGAGCTGGCCGGAGGGGTTCACGCCGACGTGCCCGCAGGTGAGGTCGACGCTCGTCGCGTTGGGGATGGTCACGCCGGAGACCGTCTGCGCGGCGATCGTGCAGGAGCGCTCGATCGACCAGGCTCCGGACTGGAGGGCGGAGACGTCGACGTTCTGCGTGCCGAGCGCCTGGTAGATCGTCTTGGCCTCGTAGCGGCCGCCGGACGGGTTCTCGACCGCCGGCAGGGTGGCGCCGGTGGTGGTGCCGGTGTACCTGTTGTGGCCAGCGGTATGGAAGGACATGCCGGCCCAGGGCGCGGACTGGAACTCCCACGTTCCGATGTTCCACACGTTTCCGGCGAAGGCCTCGGTGGCGAGGGACGCGAGCCAGGAGCCGACGTTCTTCTCGGCGTCGTTGGCGAGCTTGATGTCGACGCTGCGCACGCCCGCCGCGGCGATGAGGATGTCGAGCGTTCCGGTGTCCTTGTCGTAGGTCCACATGTCGAGGTCGCGCGTGTACTCGATGCCGTTGACGGTGACGGACTCGATCGTGGCGTCGGAGATCGACTTGCGGGCGGCCTTGTCGCGGGCGAGCGTAATCTGGGTATCGGGGGACGAGACGTCGACCGAGGCGGTTCCGGACTTGGCCGCGCGGCCGTCGACGTTCTCCGCCTCGACACTCACGGGGAAGGTGTTCGCCGCGCCCTTGTCGGGCGTGGCGTAGAGGAGCTGGATGCGGGAGGATGCGACCTTGTACTCGCCGGCCTTGTTCTTGACCGTGTACTTCTTCGGCACGTAGACGAGCCCGGTGGCCGCGTCGAACTTGAGGCCGCGGCGCATGGCGGCGTCGGCGTTGTTCTCCGATGCGCCCCAGTCGGCCAGCGTCGCGCCCGAGATGTCGGAGCCGGCGCGGCCCACGAGGTAGTCGGACGAGTCGTCGAGGTCGTAGAGCACGGCATGGCTCACGGCGTTGGATTTCAGCGCGTCGCTGTAGTCGCCCATGCCGTCGCCGTCCGTATCGGCCCACAGGCCGTCGAGCGTGGGCGAGGCGACCTTTCCGGAGTCGACCGTGGTGGTGGTGACGGTCAGCACGTCGCGGCGCTCGAACTTGTCGAGGCCCGAGAGCGATTCGTCGAGGTTGGCCTTGATGTAGGCCTTGTCCGAGGCCTGCTTGGCCTGCTTGGCCGAGGCATCGGTGGCAACGGCCTCGAGGGCGGCCGATCCGTTGGAGCCGTTTTCGTAGAAGGCGCACGTCACGGTGGTGTCCGTCTCCGCCTTGAAGGTGGCGCGGCCGTTCTCGACTTCGAGCTTTGCGGCCTCGGACCCGTCGCCGGCGAAGGCCGTGAGCGAGTCGGCGAACCAGCCGTCGTCGGGCGTGACCTCGACGGTCACGTTCGAGCCCTTGTCGACCGTGACCGTGTCGCTCTCGTCGTCCTCGCCTGCGATGGCGAGGCTGCCGTGCTCGCCGGCGGCGAGCGTCACGGTCACGGTCTCGGGCTCCGCCGCCGCCTCCGCCCAAGCGGACGGCACGGCGGTACCGAGCAGTCCGAGCACCTGGCTCAGGGCGAAGACGATGGACAGGGCGCCCACGCCGAGGCGCCCGAGCTTCGCGCGGGCGGTATGGCTGCCGCTTCCTGTATACTTCATCTCGGCATCATCCTTTCCATGTCCTT
>OLRT01002411.1_pt1 | contig 11811 bp, 9 predicted proteins | sample 1672021 | NCBI WGS metagenome assembly OLRT01 (sample SAMEA3136637, study PRJEB25190) | human gut metagenome | reverse complement strand
CATGTCGAATTAAACTGTGACAAATACGATCTGGCAAAGGATTCTGTCGTTTTGCTGGAACAGTTGCGGACCATTGACAAAAAGCGGCTGAAAGATAAAGTATGTCATCTGGATCATCAGATTCTTTTGAAAATTGACAAAGCACTGGAGATCAGCCTGGAATTGTATACATAACTTGACGGAATACAGTTCCCATGGTATGATTTGGAGTATTATATACATTAAAGGAGAAACGAAATGGACGATAGTGCCAGTTCCGGCAGGACGAATATTTTAAAAAAAATTATAGGATTTTTAAACCCGTCTTCCCATGAGGATGATGTGACCGAAGAAGAGATTATTTCCATGGTAAATGAAGGACACGAACAGGGAGTTCTTCGTGCTTCGGAGGCAGAGATGATTCACAATATTTTTGAATTCGGTGACAAAGAAGCTAAGGATATTATGACTCATCGAAAGAATCTGATTGCGATCGATGGGGAACTTTCCTATAATGATGCTGTTCCGTTCATCATTGAAAACAATAAGTCAAGATATCCGGTTTATCTGGAGGACATCGATAATATTATCGGTGTTTTACATATTAAAGACGCATTTGCTTTTGCACAGAAAAATGAGGTATTCCGTACTTCCATCAAAGACATTAAGGGGCTGATCCGGGAGGTGGATTTTGTTCCGGAAACATTAAATATCCATACTCTTTTCAAGAAAATGCAGGCAAAAAAGAGCCATCTGGTCATAGTGGTAGATGAATATGGACAGACATCCGGTGCGGTAGCCATGGAGGATATCCTGGAAGAAATTGTCGGAAACATCGAGGATGAGCATGATGAGGAAGAACAGCTGATTCGCCAGAATACAGATGGAAGTTATACCATGAGCGGGTTCGCAAGTCTTTCGGACGTGGCGGAAACGTTACAGATTCCGGTAAATGATGATGATTTTGACACGCTCAATGGTTTTCTGGTTTCCCTGATGGAAAAAATTCCAAATGATGGTGAAACTGCCAGATTGCAGGCGTACGGATATGAATTTTCCATTCGGAAAGTGAAGGATAAAATGATCCGTGAGGTTCTTGTAAAAAAAGCAGATGCAAAGCATCAGCGGCCGGAGGATGACCCACTTGCGCGAAACGGCAAAGAATGATAGAATAAAATACAGGTAATGCTTCTGTACGAATGACATGAAGTATGGATGGTTACAGGATAGAATACAATTTAGAAAAGAGGATTTTAACAATGTCAGGACATTCCAAATTTGCGAATATCAAGCACAAAAAAGAAAAAAATGATGCAGCAAAGGGAAAGATCTTTACCATGATCGGTAGAGAAATTGCTGTTGCGGTAAAAGAGGGGGGTCCGGATCCGGCAAATAATTTCAAACTTGCACAGGTAATCGCAAAGGCAAAGTCAAACAATATGCCGAATGATACCATCGAGCGCGGTATCAAAAAAGCGGCAGGCGATGGAAACAGTGTTAATTACGAGACAACAACGTATGAGGGATATGGACCAAGCGGCACAGCAATTATTGTAAAGTGCCTGACGGATAATAAGAATCGTACAGCAGCCAATGTGCGTAATGCATTTACCAAGGGACAGGGAAGTATCGGTACACAGGGATGCGTATCCTATATGTTCTCCAGAAAGGGCGTTATCATCATCGAAAAAACTGACGATATCGATGAAGATGCTCTGATGGAAACTGCTCTGGAAGCTGGTGCAGAGGATATGATCACACATGACGACAGTTATGAGATCCAGACTGCTCCGGAAAACTACACAGCTGTGCATGGTGCACTGACTGATGCTGGTTATGAAATGGTAGATTCTGACGTGGAATTCGTACCATCCATGGAGTCCGCTCCGAAGGATGCTCACGATCTGAAACAGCTGAAGAAGATGATCGATATTCTGGAAGATAACGACGATGTGCAGAAGGTTCACCACAATTGCAGCGTTGATCTGGAGGAAGTGGAATAGGAAGGATCGCATTTTTGAAGTGCGAATTTACATAACAAGCAATGTGAAAAGAAAACCTCTTCACTGGTAATTTGCCGGTAGAAGAGGTTTTTTGCGTTTGATGAGAGTTCCTATAGAATTGTAAAAAATCCCGGTAATGCCGGGATTTTATGCTTCTGAATCGGATATTTCTATATTATCTAGTGCAAATGCGATCATAGTTACAAGAAGCTCGTTACGAGACTTGCCTGTTCGTGCGGAAAGAGCTTCTAATTCTTTAATCATCTCATCCGGAAGCCTAGTGGAGACGACGGATGTTTTTCCTGTATACTTTTTTGGTGTAATAATCAGTTTTTTCATAATCTATAACCTCTATCCTAGTTTACCGTATACAAGATAAATAATATATACTACAAATGTTTACAAATAGATTACATATTGGTATAATAAGTTTAAGTTTATATTATCATTGTAGTTATGAAACAAGGAGAGTGAAAGATGAAGTATGTAAAATATCTTATTGTTGTGACAGCGCTACTGGTCTTGATGGGAGTTTTTTCAGCTTGTGGAGAGAGCGAGGATGTTGTAAATGAAATGCCGGAAGGGCTGTATCCGATGTGTGATAAAGGTAATTTACAGGAACTTTGGGGTTATGTGGACGAAACCGGAGAGTATGTTATCGAACCGCAATTTTTAAGCGCCGGTTGTTTTGTAAAGGGAATTGCAGCAGTACAGGATTTAGATTCAGAACTATATGGATATATTGATGAATATGGGAAATACATCATTGAACCACAATTCTATACGGTAGATGGTTTTAACTCTGAAGGGATTGCAGCTGTTGGTGTTCCTTCATCGGATCCTCTGTACAAATATGGAAAATGGGGATATATTGATGTTAATGGTGAGTATATAATAGATCCGCAATTTACAGATGCAGGAGGATTTTCTGGAGGTTATGCAGTCGTTGAGATTGCGAATAGTGTTAGGCAAGGAGCTCCAGTTTATAATCTTATTGACGAAGAAGGAAATCGATATGACTATGATGAAAATGATTTGAGGGGATGGGATTTTTCACAAGGGCCTAAGAGGATTGTCGATGAGGAAGATGAGGATTTAGTTGGATATGTAGACGAAAATGGGAACTGGACGATTAAACCCGATAAAAAGTACAAGGCTGGTGATACTGCATGGTCAGTTTATTTTAGCGGTGGATTAAGAGGATTTGAAAAGAAAGAAAAGTATAACGATAATGCGACGATTACATTGATCGGCTTTTTCGATGAGCATGGCAAGGAAGTAATTCCCGCAGAGTTTTGTGAAGTTATGTATCCGTTTTATAATGATGTGGCTCTCGTAGCTTCTCCAGCAAAAAAAGATGGGGAGAAAGCGATATACGGGTATATTAACAAAAAGGGTAAATATTTAATGAAAAAGGAGTACGACTTTGATCTTGATCGTGTCAGGGATTAAATGAGGAACAGAGAATGAAAAAGTTAGTTTATTTTATTATAATATTTGCAATGTTGTTATCCATTGCTTCATGTGGGCATAAGATTGATGGTAGTTCTGTAGAGGATATGGACCCTTCAGAGAATGATGTAATTGAGGATGAAAACATGATTGCTGTATCGGAATCTGAGGCAAAAGAAAATGGCGGATTCTATATTCTCTCTGATAACCTTTTTTATCCTTTGCAGAAGGGTGGAAATATCGGAAATCTTTCTCAGACGAATAATAATTTATTGTTCACAGATGAAAACTCTGAGTTTGTTCCAAAATTGAAAAAAGGAGAAAAATTAGTGCTGTTTTCCGATGATGACGTAGCAGATCATTATATGGCGCTTCCGGTTATAGAAATTGGATTTACCATTCCAGCATACTTTAGCGAGCCGACAGATCAATGGGGAAATACTTCATGTAAAGTTATTGGACAGACGGTTAAGATAGAAAACTATGTCCAGCAGGCTGAAGAACAATCTATGGAAAACCTGGAAGTGGAAAGTATATGCGGGATGGGTTATGCGGAATTTTTTAATAACAATACGTTTCATAGCAATAAGTTTTGCAGCAAAGAAACCGATAGCGTTATTGGAGACGGATGTTATGGCACAGATGATAAAATCCTTATGAAGGCGCCTAAAGGCAAAGAAATAGAATTTTCATATCATCAGGGCACTGCATATCAAAATGACATTATTCCTGCAAATATAAAATATTATGCTTTTGATGGATGTAAAAAAGATTGTGATTATGGAACTTTTCAAGAAGATTATACTGGTGTGAGAATGGAGGTATCTTTAACTGACAAGTCTTATGCGGAGTTGGATATCACTGATTTAGAGAGTGGATTTTATATAGTTCCTTTGGATTCTTTGCGGGGCAATGGTTCTTCGAGAGAATATGACCGTTTTATTTTTGAAGTACAATAGCGATTAAAAAGAATTAAATATATTTCAAATTAGTAAAAAGAAGTTATAGATTTCCCTTGAATTTCTGCCAGAATATATTATAATAAAGATGAAAATTACATAAACTGATTCTATGAATCCTGAAGTGTGCGTTGGGGTGTTATAATTCAACCTACATTATGACCTTGGGAGCCTGGAGTTTCCGTATCGCTTATGTCGAGCCGTCTTAGAACGGAAGGCAGACGCTGGAACAGGGCACCCCCCTATTGAAAGATAGGGCGTGAATTATATCCTCGACGGCATGTCGGGATTTTTTGTTTTTTGGGGATTGTAATGGGTGGCAGTGATGATGGTGTGATGCTGTGATGCAGTGAGGATGGGGTGATGATGGGAAAAATACCGTAAATGGGATTTTGATAGCGTGGATATGGTAATCTGCGTGGTTTGATGCAGATAAAAATAACGCGGATAGAGATTATAATTGCGTTACGGATAATTCCAGGGGACATAGGCCTGTGTTGCTGGGGCAGATTATCCTGTAGAAGCTTTTAATGCAGGAACATGGTATTCTGGGATGGTGGCTGATCATGAAATTATCGCGACTGCAGATGGAGTGATGTAATCAGGGTATTTGAGGCAAATAGACTAACCCCGGAATACCCTGGGCGGGGATATGACCCAGCGTTTCGGTTATTTTCGTGCGGCAGTGCAGGCAGACGGGCAATAAAGCAGTGCAGATGGACGGGCAATAAAGCAGTGCAGGCAGACGGGCAATAAAGCGGTGCAGATGGACGGCCTGATTCCCCAACTTTCTCAAAAACTTCGGGAAAGTTCTTGCATTTTTCGGAAGTATGAGCTATTATAATGTTAGCACTCTTATAAAGTGAGTGCTAACACGCTCGGGACGGTCCGACTCCAGTGCAGTGATTCGACAGGGTATACTGCGTTTCGGGATTTTGAACACTCGATATACTGGTGCCGGGTTCATGACACAGAAGCTCGGCATAGGGCGTGCAACCGACAGAGATTACTATAGAAAGAAGGAAGAGAAACATGGCAAAGAAACAATTTAAGGCAGAGTCGAAGCGGCTTTTGGATCTCATGATCAATTCCATTTATACGCATAAGGAGATTTTTTTACGTGAGCTGATATCAAATGCCAGCGACGCTATCGACAAGCTGTATTATCATAGTCTGACAGAAGGGGACACGGGAATTTCGAGAGATGATTTTTCCATCCTCATTGAGAGAAATGAAGATGACCGTACGTTAAAGATCATCGACAACGGCATGGGCATGACGAAAGAAGAGCTTGAAAAGAACCTGGGAACCATCGCTAAGAGCGGATCGTTAGATTTCAAGGCAGCAATGGACAAGAAGGATGAAATCGATATCATCGGTCAGTTCGGCGTAGGGTTCTATTCGGCGTTCATGGTCAGTGACAAAGTATCCGTAGTCAGCAAGGCTTACGGCTCCGACGAAGCTTATGAGTGGGAATCCACCGGCGCGGACGGTTACACGATCAAAGAGGCGGAGAAGGCTGACAACGGCACAGAGATCACACTTCATTTAAAGGAAGATACGGAAGATGAAAAATACGGAGATTATCTCAATGAATACACGATCCGGACACTGATCCGCAAGTATTCAGACTACATCCACTATCCGATCAAGATGATGGTTTCCAAGCACCGGATCAAACCGGGAGATGAAGACAAGAAACCGGAAGATCAGGAATACGAAAGCTATCAGGAACTGGAAGTCCTCAACAGCATGATCCCGCTGTGGAAGAAAAACAAGAGCGAGCTGACGGATGAAGATTACAACAGTTTCTACAAAGAAAAATTCTATGATTTTGCGGATCCGTTAAAGGTGATCCACACCAACGTGGAAGGGGTCGTCAGCTATACATCACTGCTGTTCATCCCGTCACAGGCTCCGTACAATTACTATACAAAGGACTACGAAAAGGGTCTGCAGCTCTATTCTTCCGGCGTGCTGATCATGGATAAGTGCGCAGATCTGCTGCCGGACTATTTCAGCTTCGTAAAGGGTCTGGTAGACTCCCAGGATCTGTCTCTCAACATTTCCCGAGAAATGCTGCAGCATGACAGACAGCTTAAGGCGATCGCACAGCGCCTGGAAAAGAAGATCAAGAGCGAGCTGCTCAACATGCAGAAAAACGACAGAGACAAGTACCTGGAATTCTACAAGAACTTTGGCCTGCAGCTGAAATACGGACTGTATGACAGCTATGGCGCTAACGCAGAAACCCTCAAAGATCTGGTAATGTTCCATTCCTCCAGCGAACATGCACTTGTAACTCTGGAAGAATACGTAAGCAGAATGAAGGAAGATCAGAAATACATCTTCTTCGCCAGCGGCGAAAGCCTCGACAAGATCGACAAACTGCCGCAGACAGAACTGCTGAAGGACAAGGGCTACGAGATCCTGTATCTGACGGACAATATCGACGAATTCGCACTTCAGGTACTCCACGCCTACAATGAAAAGGAATTCAAATCTGTTTCCGCAGATGATCTGGATCTGGGTGAAACGACAGAAGAAAAGGAACAGGCTGAAAAACAGGCAGAAGAAAGCAAGGATCTGCTGGAAGCCATGAAGGATGCCCTGGGTGACAAAGTGACAGACGTAAAGCTGACTCAGAGACTCAAGAGCCATCCGGTATGCTTGACTTCCAAAGGTGGACTTTCTATCGAAATGGAAAAAGTCCTCAACTCCATGCCGACCGACCAGAAAGTACAGGCAGAGCGCGTGCTGGAGATCAACGCACAGCACCCGATCCTGGAAACTTTGCAGGAAAAATACGCAGCAGATAAAGACAGTATCGCTGAATATGCGAAACTGCTGTACGATCAGGCACTGCTTATCGAAGGGCTGCCGATCGATGATCCGGTGGCATTCTCCAATGCAGTGTGCAAGCTGATGACAAAATAAAAAGGATATGATACAATAAACCCTGTATGAGCAATCGTGCAGGGTTTTCCTGATTTTTGGCGCAGTTGGCGGAAAGTTATGGTTTCAGACGCCTGCAGATGGTGGAGTACGAGACTGGAGAAAAAAGAGGTAAGGAATTTGAGCGCATTGACAACAGGTGAGATTTTAGAAAAGGTATCGGATTCGGGTATTGCAAAGGCGGAGGGCAAGACTTCAAGGCTGCTGATCTGGGCGCTGCTGGCCGGGGCGTATATCGCATTCGGGGCGCAGGCTTCTCAGATGGTATCTTTCAATCTGCTGGCGGATCCGGCAAGTCTGGGCGTGGGACGTTTAGTCTCTGCCGCAGTATTCCCGGTGGGTCTGATGATGGTGGTGCTCTGCGGGGCAGAACTGTTTACAGGAAACTGTCTGATGATCATCGGCGTACTGGATCGTAAGATCCGAATCAGCGGGATGCTCCGCAACTGGGTCTTGGTGTATCTGGGAAATTTTCTGGGAGCACTGCTGGTGGTGGCACTTATGAAGAGCACGGGACTTTGGGAAACAGGCAGCGGCCTTTTGGGAGCATCGGTGATCAAAACAGCGCAGGCCAAGGTGCAGCTCAGCTTCGGACAGGCGTTTGTGCGCGGTATTTTATGTAACTGGCTGGTGTGCCTGGCAGTATGGATGTCCACGGGAGCACGGGAGACGGTGAGCAAGATCTTTGCTATCTGGTTCTGCATCGGGCTTTTCGTGATTTCCGGCTTTGAACACAGCATTGCAAATATGTATTTTATCCCGGCGGGTATTGCAGCTGCAGCGGACAGTGGTCTGGCACAGCTGGCCGGATGTGACGTGTCAGTTTTGACGGTCGGGAATTTTCTCGTAAAAAATCTTCTGCCGGTGACCCTGGGCAACATCCTGGGCGGTGGATTGTTCGTAGGCATGGTGTACTGGTTCACCGGCCGTAAATTGAAATAGAAAGTACAGGTGAAGGTATGGAGAGGATCGCGATCATAGATGGGAACAGCCTGATAAACAGGGCGTATTATGCGATGCGAAATCCCATGATCACAAAGGACGGGATTTTTACCCAGGGGATCTTCGGATTTCTCAACATGATGGAAAAAATAAAGAAGGATTACGAACCGGCGTACATGGTGATCGCATTCGATCTGAAGGCGCCGACCTTCCGTCACAAGGCATATGAAGGATACAAGGCAGGCAGAAAGAAAATGCCGCCGGAGCTGGCCATGGAGGTGCCGATCTTAAAGGATATTCTGCGAGCGATGAATATCAAGCAGGTGGAACTGGAGGGCTTTGAGGCGGATGATCTGATCGGGACGATCGCGAAAGAGGCGGAGTCCTGCGGTATGGAACCGCTCATCATCACAGGCGATAAAGACGAGCTGCAGCTGGCGACAGATATCACGAAGATCATCCTGACGCGCAAGGGGGTTTCAGAGTTCGATCTGTATGACCGGCAGGCCATGATGGACAAGTATGGCTTCACGCCGACTCAGTTCATAGACTTTAAAGGGCTGATGGGCGACCAGTCGGATAATATCCCGGGCATTCCGGGCGTGGGAGAAAAGACAGCCACTAAGTTGATTTTAGAATATGGAAGCGTGGAGAACCTTATCGCAAATGTCGATAACGTAAAGCCAAAAGGCGTGAAAGCCAAGGTGGAAGAACATGCACAGCTTGCCATGATGAGCAAGCGCCTGGCTACCATCAACACCCAGGTGCCGATGGATATCGATTTTGCAGAATACAAGCTGACGGAGCCGGATTATGACGCATTGATAGAGCTTTATTCCAGACTGGAATTCAATCGTTTCCTGAAAAAATTAAACGTTCAGAGAAGCGGTGGTACGGGATCCGGAGATCCTGCTGCAAAGCCTCTGGCGGTGGACGCTGAGAAGCTTGAAAAAGTCTGCGTCCGGGAGGACAGTCAGCTGGCGGAGCTGACTTTGCAGGGCAGAACCGCCATCAAAGTCTTTGGAGATCACAATCACCTGGACGTGCCGCAGATCGAAGGCGTTGCCGCTGTCAACGCAGACACGTATTACTATTTTGACTGCAGGAACCTGACTGGATTTTTTGACTGGCTGGCTGAGCAGGAGATCTCTTTCGCAGGTCACAGCCTGAAGGACGATTATTATATGCTGCTTTGTCATGGTATGACGAAGTTTGAAACGGCATTCGATACAGAAGTAGCGCAGTACGTGCTGGATTCCAGCCGCAGTAATTACAGCCTTTCGGCGCTGTCCAACGAATACCTGCATCAGAGCCTCAGAGACGAAAAGGAATTCTTTGAGGAAAACGGGCAGGTAGATCTCTTCACCGATCCGACGGAACAATATATGACCTATGGATGTGAAGTCTGTGGGGCGATCCTCAACCTGGCAGAGGCACAGAAGGCTCAGATCGCGGATCAGAAGCTGGAAACAGTCCTGTATGAGGCAGAACTGCCGCTGGTGGAAGTCATGGCTTCTATGGAGCATGAGGGCTTCCGGACGGACAAAAAAATACTGGAAGGATTCGGTGTGGTTCTGGCGGAGCAGATCGGAGAGCTGACGAAGCAGATCTACGGACTGGCAGGAGAAGAATTCAACATCAATTCGCCGCTGCAGCTGGGCAATATCCTGTTTGAAAAGCTGGGGCTGCCTGCAGGCAAGAAGACGAAGCGGGGATATTCAACGAGTGCGGACATTCTGGAAAAGCTGATGGACAAGCATCCTATCATTCCTTTGATCTTGGAATACCGGACCGTTTCCAAGCTGAAAAGCACCTATGTGGACGGTCTGATCCCGCTCATAAGCAGCACGGACGGCAAGGTGCACGCTCATTTTAACCAGACGGTCACGACCACGGGCAGGATCAGCTGTACAGAGCCGAATCTGCAGAACATCCCGATCCGTCAGGAGATGGGCCGGAAACTGAGGAAAGCATTCATCCCGGAAGAAAACTGTGTACTGGTGGGAGCTGACTATTCTCAGATCGAGCTGCGTGTGCTGGCTCATATGTCCGGTGATGAAGCTTTGATCGAGTCCTTCAACAACGGAGAAGATATCCACAGAGCTACAGCAGCGCGCGTTCTGGGCATTCCGGAAGACAAGATCACGCTGGAAGAGCGAAGCAGAGCCAAGGCTGTCAATTTTGGCGTTATCTACGGCATGAGCGCTTTCGGTCTTTCGTCGGAGCTTCGCATCACGAGAAAGGATGCGGACGAATATATCAAGGCATATTTTGCAAAGCATGCTGCTGTCAAGGAATTCATGGATGAGCAGGTGAAATTCTGCAAAGCAAACGGCTACGTTTCGACGTTGCTTGGCAGGAAGCGGTTCATCAAAGAGATCAACGCTTCCGCCTATATGGTCAAGCAGGTAGGCGAACGGCTTGCCATGAACACGCCGATCCAGGGAAGTGCGGCTGATATTATCAAGCTTGCCATGATCAAGGTGTTCCGGGCACTGCGTGATCAGGGGCTTAGATCAAGGCTGATCCTGCAGGTGCACGATGAGCTGATCATCAATACTTGTGAAGAAGAAAAGGAACAGGTGGAAAAACTACTGACGGAGAACATGGAATCCGCCTATGAACTGGCAGTGAAATTAAAGGCGGACCTCAACGAGGGCGAAAGCTGGTATGAGTTGAAGTAAGAAACATGAACGGTAGAGAAGGACACGAAGATGCATGAGGAAAGGAACGGACAGGACAGAAAAAACAGGATCCCGGTGATCGGGCTGACCGGCGGGATCGGTACAGGAAAATCCACCGTAGCAGAATATTTGAAAAAAGGCAATTACGCCCATGTGGATGCGGATCAGATCGGACGCGATCTGACGGCAGACGGCAGTGAGCTTCTGCCGGTGCTGGATCAGGTGTTTGGTCCGGCAGGAGAGCTGGGAGAACCGGGAAAACCGATTTTGCGGGAAGATGGCTCACTTGATCGCAAAGCGCTGGGTGCCATCGCTTTTTCGGCACAGGAAAAGAAAGAAAAGCTGGATGAGATCATGCTGAAACATATCATCGAGGAAGTGGACAGACAAGTGGCTGCCTATCAGGCTGCGGAATGCGGCGAGCCTGTGGATCCCGGGGACCGGGAGGGAGTCGAGTCTGCAAAGGTCCCGATCCCGGGGATCCTTATCGATGCGCCGCTGCTTTTTGAAGCAGGGCTTGCGGACAGGTGCGACCGGATACTTTTAGTGACGGCGGATCTGGATGCGAGGATCCGGCGCGTGTGCGCGCGGGATCAGGTTTCAGAGCAGGCGGTGCGTGATCGGATCAGCTGCCAGATGAGCGAAGAAGAGAAGAAAAAAAGATCGGATCTTATCGTAGATAATTCGGGAACGAGAGAAGAACTGGAGAAACAGCTGAAGTCTCTTTTGTTTTCGGATCCGTTTTAGGAAAGCAACCTGTTTTGTGGGGGTTTTTTTGTAATTTTTCCGCAAAACAGGGAAATATATCATTGACAAATGGGATGGAAATCCGTACAA
>OLRT01002407.1_pt1 | contig 11815 bp, 8 predicted proteins | sample 1672021 | NCBI WGS metagenome assembly OLRT01 (sample SAMEA3136637, study PRJEB25190) | human gut metagenome | reverse complement strand
CAGCGCCCCACATGGTCAAGGTAACGTCCTGAGCGAAGGCAGCGGCAGCAGCCTGATCAAGGACATCGCCGGCAGCAGCGGCCTCGGTGGAAGCTGCGCTGGAAGCCTCGGTGGACTCAGCAGTGGAAGCCGCTTCGGAAGTGGAGGTGGCGGTGCTGGCAGAGCCGCCGCAAGCGGCGAGGGACAAAGCCATTACACCGGCCAGAGCCAGGCTGATTTGCTTTTTCATAATGTACTCTCCTTCTTTTAAAAATGTTCTCTTGTGAACACTTTGAGCGGTGCTGCGCAACTTGTTTGCACACTCACCTTACGTTTTTTAGGATACAGGATTTTTCGCTTGGTGTCAATGTACAGATTATACGTGTTTCGCAGTGTGTTTTTGGCTGTTTTGCCGCTGGAAACGGTTTATTCGACGAAAAATACGCGCAACTTGCGCAACTTCTGGGTTGCACGCGGTTGCTTTTGGACACATTTTCCTTGTTTTGTACAGCAATCTGACGTTGCCGTAACTATTTTGTAATTTGATTCGATGATGTCATAAAATAGGAAGTTGCGCAGAGCCGGAAACCATGACACCGCCAGAATGGCAAAACCGCCCCGGAAGGCATTCCTCCGGGGCGGCATGATAAACGCTATTCACTTTGTCGAATCCCGTAAAATGACCTGATACCCTTGCAGCTGGCGCTTCGGCACGTCCTTCCCGGCCAGAATGTCCAGCAGCATCCGGCAGGCAGTGGAGCCGATGCGCTCGGCGTCAAACTGCACTGCCGAGATAGAGGGTGTTATGTCTACGAGCAATTCGCTGTCATACAGGCTTGCCACGCGGATGTCCTGGGGTACATGGATATGCCGTGCCCGCAGCTCCCGCACAACGTCAAAGGCCAGCCGGTCGTCACAGCAGAGCAGGCAGTCGGGGCGGTGCTCCAGCGTAGCTTCCAGTGCGTCGGTGCGCTGTTCGTCGCTCTCCAATCCCGTGTGGATCAGCGTTTGGTCGGCCTGCACACCGAACTCAGCCAGACCTCGCAGATAGCCACGCAGCCGGTCGGCGTTGACGGTATAAGTGCCGCTGCCGCCCAGGTAGGCGATGCGCCGGGTGCCCAACTGCAGCAGCAAGCGGGTCATTTCACACGCCGCACCCAGCTGGTCGTTGTCGGCCTGGGGAATCTCCGGGTCGTCGATGCGGCCGATGGCCACAAAAGGCACACCGTACTGATTCAACAAGTCGATGCAGGGGTCATCCGACATGGTGCGGGAAAGGATGACACCATCAACTTTATGGCTTGCCAGCTGGCGTTCCAGTTGGTCGGTGTCGGTCTCACTGACATAGCAGAGCAGCAGGTCATACCCGCGCTGCGCAGCCATGGCGCAGATGCCGCCCATACATTTGCGCAGGAAGGGCAAATCCAGGCGGATGAAGTGTTTCGGGATGATGAGTGACAGATTATGTGTTGCGCCCTGTGTCACCGGATGGGGCGGCGCGACCTCGCGCCCGGTCAGCCCGGCGTAGGCAAGCACCCGGGCGCGAGTCTCCTCCCCCACGCGTCCTTTTCCGGAAAGCGCACGTGATACCGTGGTTTTCGAGATTCCGAGCGCGTCTGCGATCTCTGCAATTTTCATGGGTGTAGTGTTATTCGCCATGGTGCGCACGTTCCCTCCCTTGCTGAAAATGTTGCGCATGATAGTTGCGCGCAGTTCAAGGATACCGTTGCATTCAAAAAGTGTCAATCCGCAAACCGCACAAAAAAACAGACGAAAATTTGGCAAGGGTGGCGGGCATGTTCTTGTTTTATATGGTGCGTACACACTTGTGCAGGGGCTGCGCATATTGATCACTACACAAAATCACGTATTATCGCTGTATTTCAAAACTTATTACATATTTTATGAACAATCATTACACAACTTGTAAACATTAGCACTCTACTATTGACAGTGCTAATTTGCTGTGCTATTATAGAGGCGTTCCAAGGGGAACAGGGACGAAAGAACCAGAACCCCCAAAGGAACAACAAAGCTTAATTCAAAAGTCAACTGTACGCGCAGTCTACGTTCAGCCGATGAAAATTGGAGGAATGACTTATGATGATGGTTCCGTATATGTTCAATGATGGTTTGATGGATGATTTGTTCAGCGATGCCTGGGCGCATGACTTTGACCGTGCAATGCGCGCTGCCGAACCCCGCAGTATGTTTGGCAAACGTGCCGCCAATGTGATGAAGACCGACGTCCGCGAGAACAAGGACAGTTACGATGTGTTTGTCGACCTGCCCGGCTTCAAGAAGGAGGATGTCAAGCTCGACCTTGACAACGGCTATCTGACCATCAGCGCCCAGCGCAATGAGGAACTGGACGAGAAGGACAACGAGGGCCGCTACATTCGCCAGGAGCGTGCCACCGGCAGCTGTGCCCGCAGCTTCTACGTCGGCAAGGAACTGGAACCCAAGGATATCAGCGCCAAATTTGAGAACGGCATCCTGAGCCTGCACCTGCCCAAGGCCGACGCCAAGAAATTGGAGCCGAAGCAGACGTTGATTGAGATCGAGTAATCGCTCATCTTCCGGGACGCCGTAGCGGCGGATGTGAGCATCGACCCCTGCAAGGCATACTCTTCCGGGCCGCAACCCTAAATTCTTAGGGCTGCGGCCCTTTTGTTTTGCCCAAAAGTGTGTTATAATTCCATATAGATGAAATAAAAGTACAGGGAGGTCCTGCCCGTGCCATATTCCGACGAGCATCTGCGCTATCTGCGCCTGCTTTCCCAGAAATACAAGACCGTGGCCGCCGCGGCCAGCGAGATCATCCGCATTGAGGCACTGCTGCGTCTGCCCAAGGGCACTGAGCATTTTATGAGCGACCTGCACGGCGAGCATGAAGCGTTTGTACATATTTTAAACAGCGCGTCGGGCGTCATCCGGGAAAAGATCGACACGGTGTTAGGCCCCGGCGTCCCCGCCGACGAACGCGCCGATCTGGCAACATTGGTCTATTATCCCAATCAAAAATTGCCCGAGCTGAAAGTCCGCCAAAAAGACTTGCACGCCTGGTATCGGCTGACACTGCTGCGGCTCATCGATCTGTGCCGGTTCGTGTCCAGTAAGCACACCCGCGACCATGTGCGCCGCTGCCTGCCCCAGAATTGCGGCCACATCCTCGACGAACTGCTTCACGCCCACTTTGAGGACCACGACAAGGACCAGTATTACGGCGAAATCATCGAGAGCATCATCCGCTACGACCGTGCCGACGCCTACATTGTTCGTTTCTGCGAGGTCATCAAGCGGCTGGCCGTTGACCGCCTGCACATCGTGGGCGACCTGTTCGACCGCGGCCCGCGCCCTGACCGCATTCTGGACAGCCTGATGGCCCACCACCAGGTGGATATCCAGTGGGGCAACCATGATGTCGTCTGGATGGGCGCGGCGGCAGGCAGTCCGCTCTGCATCATGACGGTGCTGAAAACGACACTGGCTTACAACAATCTCGACACCCTTGAGGGCGGCTACGGTATCAGCCTGCGGCAGCTCGAGCGTTTTGCCCAGCATACCTACGCCGATTCCGATGTGTCGCGCTGGCTGCCCCACGCAGACCCGCGCACCGCTGCGGGCGATTTGACCGCCGCCGCGCGGATGCACAAAGCCGTGACCGTCATGATGCTCAAGCTCGAAGCCCAGGTCATTGCCCGTAACCCGGATTTTGATTTGCAGGGCCGCGACTTCTTAAATCATATCGACTTTGACGCGGGCACAGTGGATTACTTTGGCACGACCTATCCCCTGCTGGACTGCGACTTTCCCACCGTGGATCCGGCGCACCCCACCGTGCTGACCGCCGACGAGGGCAAGGTCATTGCCGGGCTGGTGCGCAGCTTTGCCGAGAGCGAGCGGCTGCAGCGCCATGTGCAATTTTTGTACGCTCACGGCGCATTTTATAAAATGTGCAACGGCAATCTGCTCTACCACGGCGCTGTGCCCATGACCGAAAACGGCGCGTTTGCGGCCATCACCTTTGAGGGCGTTGCCCGCAGCGGCAAGGCGCTGTTCGACTACTGCGACCGCCGCGCCCGCCAGGGTTACAGTGCGCCGCAGGGCAGCCCTGCGCGGCTGGCTGGGCAGGACTTTTTGTGGTATCTGTGGTGCGGGGCAAAATCGCCGTTGTTTGGCCGCAGCGCCATGACGACGTTTGAACGGCTGTACATTGCCGACCCCGCCGCCCACGTTGAGGTAAAGGACCCCTACTACAAGCACATTGCCGACCCGCGCACCGCCGAACATATTTTGCGCGAATTTGGCCTGGAAGGCGATGGCAGCCATATCGTCAACGGCCATGTTCCGGTCCGCGCTATTGAAGGCGAAAGCCCCATCAAGGGCGGCGGGCGGCTCATCATCATCGACGGCGGCTTCTGCCGCGCCTACCACCAGCGCACCGGCATTGCGGGCTACACACTGGTCTACAATTCCCGCGGGTTGATTCTTCGCACCCACCAGCCGTTTGAAAACACTGACAAGGCCATCCACGAGGACGAAGATATCACGTCCAAGAGCGAGTACATCTACACCGCACCGCAGCGTATCCTGGTGCGCGATACTGACGAGGGCGGCCGCAAGCAGGCGCTCATCCGCGATTTGACCGCCTTGGTGGAGGCCTACCAGACCGGCGTTATCCCCCAGGGCGTGGCACAGGAATTGTGATTGAAATTTGGGAAAACAGGTTTATAATAGGGTTATATAATACATAAGGAGATGTTCAAACATGGCTTGCACTACCATTCTGGTCGGCAAAAATGCGTCGTATGACGGCTCCACGATGATCGCCCGCAACGACGATTCCGGTTCCGGCCATTTTACCGCGAAAAAATTTACCGTGTTCCAGCCGCAGGACTACCCGGCTGTCTACAAATCCGTGATTTCGGGCGTCGAGATCCCCCTGCCCGGCGACGGCCTGCGGATGACTGCCGTGCCCAACGCCGTGGAGGGCAAGGGCCTGTGGGCGGCCAGCGGTGTGAACGCCGCCAACGTCGGCATGACCGCGACCGAGACCATCACCTCCAACCCGCGCGTGCTGGGCGCTGACCCGCTGGTCAAGGGCGGCATCGGCGAGGAAGATATCGTCTACCTTGTGCTGCCCTACGTGCGCACCGCCCGCGAGGGTGCCCGCCGCCTGGGCAGCCTGCTGGAACAGTACGGCACCTATGAGATGAACGGCATTGCCTTCCAGGATGTGGACGAGATTTGGTGGCTGGAGACCATCGGCGGCCACCATTGGATGGCCCGCCGCGTACCCGACGATGTCTATGTCGTCATGCCGAACCAGCTGGGCCTGGACACACTGGACCTGGACGACGCTTTGGGCGAGCAGAAGGACTTCATGTGCTCGGCTGATCTGCGTGACTTTATTAAAAAGTATCACCTCGACCTGTCCCAGGACGGTGCGCTGAACCCGCGGGATACCTTCGGAAGCCACGACGACGCCGACCACGTCTACAACACGCCCCGCGCGTGGTATATGCTGCGGTATTTCAATCCCAACACCTTCGTATGGGACGGTCCCGACGCCGACTTTACGCCGCGCTCCGACGATCTGCCCTGGTGCATGGTGCCCGAGAAGAAGGTCACGCCCGAGGATGTAAAGTACGTGCTGTCGTCCCACTATCAGGGCACACCCTACGATCCCTATGCGGCCGCAGCCGCCGAGAAGGGCATCTACCGCCCCATCGGCGTGAACCGCAACGACTTTATGGCGCTTTTGCAGATGCGCCCCGACGTGCCGGAGGATTTCCGCGCCGTGGAGTGGCTGGCCTTTGCGTCCAACGCCTTCAACACGATGCTGCCCTTCTACGCCAACGTGGACACGACGCCGGAGTATCTGTCCAACACGACCGGCGATGTCTCCACAGACAACTTCTACTGGGCCAGCCGCCTGCTGGCCGCCATGGCCGATGCGTCCTACGCAAAGTCGGTGTTCCACATCGAGCGCTACACCTTGAGCGTCGGCGCAAAGTCCAACGGCTTCATCAACCGGTACGACGACGCCCAGCGCGCCGAGGCTGACCCCGCCGCCCGCGCCGCCCTGCGCGAAAAGGCCAACGAGGAGATTGCCGCCATGGCCAAGGCCGAGACGACCGACGCGCTGAACAAGGTGCTGTTTGAGCTGAGCAGCGGCATGAAGAACGCCTATTCGCGTTCGGATGCGTAAATAATTCCTACATAATTCATACGAAAGCGAGGGACGCACCTATTGCGGTGCGTCCCTCGCTTTTTATAGTTCTTTCACTACGTACAAAATGCCCTTGTCCGTTTCCTGCGCCGCCGTGGTTCTGCCGGGCGCAAGGCAGGCCGCAGGGTCAAACCCGACAAACCGCCCGCCCTCTACGGTGATGGCCCCATCCCCTACGCTGTACAGCAGGTGGTCAGCGCTGTCGCCTTTTACGGCGTACAGGCCGCCGTGCAAAACCACCTGCCCCGCCGCCGCACAGACGGCACAGGATCCGGCACCGCCCAGATAGCGGCCGCCATACAGGTCCACGCGGCAGCCCTGCCCGCGGGCGTAAATGGGGCAGCCTGCGCGGCTGTGGCTGCGGGCGGTAGCCTGTATCATGCCTTTGCCATGTACTGTCAGGGCCGCACCGTCGGCCAGCTGTATCGTGCCTTTCAGGCGGTGGCCGTTCAGGTGCAGGGCGGCGGCCTTGCCGGGGGCGATCACACAGTCTATGCAATGGCCGTCGGCGTCGGTAAAGGCGGTGTCGGCCTGCAAGGTGACATCTTCCCCCGCCGCCAGCCGTGCGGCGATCTCGGTCCCGCTCTGCGGCTCCGGCAGGGCAAAGGCATCGCTGTCCCCGGCCCCGGCCTGTTCGCGGCGGTAGGCCCTGAACAGCCGTACCGTCTGCACCGCCTGCGAGAGGATCAGCAGGGCAAAGGGCAAAAAGATACACAGCAGATACCCGGGCGTCGTTTTCAAAAAGTTAAAGAACAGCCCCACCTTCGGCAGATGCCCGGCATACCGGCCAATCACATCGCTGTACGGCACAACGGCTTCATCGTCTGTATCGGTGGTCGTGCCGTAGGTGGTAAACCCCGGTGCGCCGTCGGCAGTGGTGGTCAGGGCGCGTATCTTGTGGGTGACGGTATCGCCGTAGTTGCTGTCGTTGCGGCTGGTAAAAGCAATGATATCCCCCGGCTGCAGGGTGCTGGGGTCCACATGGCGCACAAAAACCAAATCGCCCGCGCTGAAATCCGTTGCCGACATCGAATCGGACAGGACGATGAACGCCTTGTAGCCGAACCACTCTTTATCCGTGCGGTTCAAAAACAGGGTGGATACCAAAGTAAACAGCAAAATGCTGACGGATAAAACCGCCAGCACTGCTGCAAAGATACGGACAAATTTGTCCGCCGCTTTTTTCATAAAGATTCCTCGTGTTATCAATCAAAAAGTCCGGTCGGGTTGTTCTTGGTCTGCACAGCGTCGGCGCACAGCACAAAGCTCATGCGGGTCTGCTGGGCGGCGTTGCCGGTGTTTTCCGGGCAGTGGAACGACGCTTGCAGGGTCCTGGCCTGGCCCACGGCCAGCACAGCGGGGGCCGTGGCGGCGGTGCTGCGGGTCAGCCCGGCCAGCGTGCCGGTGTACAAAACGTCGCTGCCGTCGGTCAGCGTCACTTCCAGCACATCGGCCAACTCGCCGCTCACGTCGCGGAAATAGAGCTTATAGTACACATCCGCCGTGCCGGTATTGGACAGGGTGAAATCCTTGTTGACCGTCATGCCCGGCTCAAACAAATATTCATCCTCGGTCAAAATCGGCTTGCCGCCGTTCAGGTCAATGGCGACGGTGCCGGTGGTAAAGCGGTTTTGGGGCACCTGCACCCGGGTCAGGCCCACAGCGCAGGTCACGACCGCCAGCACGGCGGCCAGCAGCAGCGTCAGCAGCGCGGCGCGGCGGTAAGCGCGGGGATCACTTGCGTTCATGGTCATCCCCCTTTCGCTTGGCAATGACCAGTGCGGCCAGTGCAATGGCAGAAACGGCCATAATGACCACCACGACCACCAGCGGGAAGCTGTCGGAGGTCTGGGGCATTGCGGTCAGCGCTTTTACAAAACCGGGTTTGCCGGTCAGCTGCCCGGTGGCACCGCCCGACGTGGCGGTGCTGTCAGACGCTGCCGGGTCCGTGCCCGGCGCAGGCGCAAGCTCGTCCACCCACCAATTCAAATCGGCGGTCATGGTCAGGTCCTGGTACTCGTTGCCCGCGCTGGTCGGCAGGGCGACGGTGACGCGGTAGGTCATGGCATCGGTGGTATCGGCGGCTGTGCCGGGCACATCCACCGGCAAAACGGCGGGCACATCGGCAAAGGTGCCGCTGTACAGCTGGGTGTTGTTGCAGGTCACAGTCAGCTGCAAGCCGCCCGCAAGGGGCGCGGTAACATCGTCCGGCCCGGCGGAGAAGTAGAGCGTCACCTTGCCCCGGTGGGAGACGTTGACGGTGAACTCTTTCTCGGCAGTGTCGCCGGGCAGCATATTGGGCAGGGCGAAGGCCTTTGCCGCGCTGGCATTGCCGCGGTACAGCTCCAGCGTGGCCTGCTTTTGCGGGGCGCGGTGGGCTGTGCGGGCGGGTGCGGCAAAGGCAACCGGACCAGCCTGGGTGGTTTTTTCACTTTGTGCGGGTTTGGTTTCGGGCGCGGCGGTGGCCTCGGGGGTCACGGTGGGTTCCGGGGTAGGTTCAGCCGTCGGTTCCGGTGTCGGTTCGGCGGTGGCCGCCGGGGTGGGTGTCGGCTCGGCGGTGGGTTCCGGCGTAGCCGTGGGCGTAGGTTCCGGCGTGGCAGTCGGTTCTGCCGTGGGGGACGGCGTGGCCGCAGGTTTCTCCGCGGTCCGTGCGGCGGGGGTCGGCGCGGCAGCCAGCACGGTGTCGGGGGCTATGGTTTCCTCGTCGAGGAATACGGGGGCGTCCGCCTCGGGGTCGTCAGATTGCCCGGGGTTATTGGGCCAAGTGTCCGTGGCCCGGATATCGGCGACCTGCACGGTGGCGGTGCTGGTGAAATAGGCCGACGTACTGCCCACATACAGCGATGCAAACAGCGCCGAACCCGCCGCCGTCAGGCAGAGCGCCCGCAATAGGGTCTTGCGATTGGGATTTGGCATAAAAAGCATCCTTTTAAGGTTTTATTTTACAGCAAGCAAAGGGCGTAAACGATACAGTTTGCACCCTTTGCTTGCCGCCCCTCCGGGGAGGGGACGGCAAATTTAGAAAGGATAAGATGAGAAAAGCAAATCAGGATGTAAATGCAAACGCAGACTTTCCACGTTTGCATCATAGCAATCTAAAGACATATGCCCTCGCCTATGCCCTTTGATTGCCCCTCCGCCCGAGGGCGGAGGGGGTGGAAATAGGGTTTTACTTAATAATCACGGATGTGCCGCTTTGCTGTGCGGTGTGTCCCGTACCGACATAGCTAGAGATTGCGTCAACGTTCATGTTTGTAAAGGTTCCGCCGTTGAGAACTGTGGATGTGGCATAACTCTGAAGGAAAAGTCCTTCTGTTCCGTCAAAGGTTCCGCCATTCACCGTCATTGCAGCACCGTTGGAAACTGCTTTGAAAGAAGTTGAAGTTAAGTTTCCACCGTTGATTACGGCTGTTCCAAGATAGTCGTTGGAAAGGGCCCAATATCCGGTGGAGGTCACGGTCACATCATTTACGGTTAGATCGCCATATCTGCAATTCTTAATTCCACTGGAATCGGTATCAAGTTCCAAAGCGTTGATTTCCATCACTGCATGCGTAGTAGAAGCACCAGGATCAAAATAATTCCAGCCATTGGTGATAGCAAAGCCATTTCCGTTCTTTAGGACGACCTCACCACCATTGAAGGTCATCTTGCCAAAGTTTTCAACCACATGCCATGTATTTCCATCGGCCCCATCACGAGAAATTGTTCCGCCCTCGACTACACAGACTGCATTATCTCCGTTGCGAAGTGCTGCAGTGTTGCCCTTGCAGGAGACGATTTGACCGCTTTTATTTGCGCTTGAATCTGTCAGAGTAAGATGGCCTTGATTCAGAATGGTGTGCGATTCATCATTCTTTACAGTGCGACCATTCAAATCCAGGGTTACATCCTTATCCGCAGGGATGACGAAGTTGTTGGTCGTAATGTCGTTCGCCAGCACGATATTGACAGGAGCTGTTGCATTGCTCACAATGGCCTGCAGTTCGTCTCCCGTTGTAACTGAAATAGGATATTCAGCATCTTTATCATAGGTGTTGTTAAAGCTGTCGTTCTCCACGGTGTCCTGGGTGGCGCAAACGGTGATGCCGATACCGTCGATGGAAAGACCCTGATACTCGTTGCCGGCTTTTTCCTTCATATGACCCTTGATGGTGAAAGCATCGCCCTGCTGACCGGCAGTCAGATGTCCCTCGGTCAGATTGATAGCGGCATCGTTGATGGTCCAATCAATAACCTCATTGAGCTTTGCGTCGCCCTGAATACCGGTAATCTGAATCTTGTACTTCAGAGCAAGGTTGCCTTTGTTGGCAACACGGAGCTGCGGCAGCTCGTATGTACAGCCCGGCTCCCAAAGAATTTGGTCGGCGGCTCTATTGTCTGTGGTCTTGAAAGTAAGGGTCTTACCCTCTGCACTTTCCCAATTTGTGCCGTCGGTGCACATTTCAAGAACCACATCCAGATTCCCCGCCTGAATCTTGTTGACGCCGGTGGATGCGGTGCTCGTAAACCACGCAAAGGTTGACCCAATCAGCAGCGCAGCGGTCAGCGTCAGGGCAATGGCGCTGACAAGCAGGCTGCGCTTGACCGATGTTCGCTTGTCTTTCATTATAAATTCCTCCTAATTTTTTCAAAACTGTCAAATGCAGTTTCAACGAATACCCATATTTTACCACCCCGGGGGGGGGGGGAAGGCTATTCGCAATTTCACAAAATATACATAAATATTCTTGTGGATTTTTTACAAAAAGGGGAATTTTTTGGGGAAAGCGGCGGTAAAGGGGATGCAAAAGCCCCTCCCCCTTCGCTCCACTCGCCCGGCACAGTCCGCGTGGCGTCGGGGACGCCGCCCTGCAACGTGTATTTTTTAAAATTCAAACTATTTTACAATAATGTCACAATCTTTGAAAGAATTTAGCCTTGCTTTTGCGGCAAAATCTTTGTATAATAAATGTCAGGATGGGGCACTAGGAGGCTGACTTAGACCCCTGTTGTCCCATTCAGCCAAAAGTATAGAGAAAGAGGTATATGTAAACATGGCAAATCTGGATTTGACTAAGTATGGCATTACCGGCACGACCGAGATCGTGCATAACCCCTCTTATGAGATGCTGTTCGAGGAGGAGACCAAACCCGAGCTGACCGGCTATGAGAAGGGCCAGGTCACCGAGCTGGGCGCTGTCAACGTTATGACCGGCGTTTACACCGGCCGTTCCCCCAAGGACAAGTACATCGTTGTTGACGAGAACTCCAAGAACACCGTTTGGTGGACCAGCGACGAGTACAAGAACGACAACCATCCCATGACCGAGGCCACCTGGTCTGCCGTTAAGGACATTGCCAAGAAGGAGCTGTGCAACAAGCGCCTGTTCGTCGTGGATGCTTTCTGCGGCGCAAACAAGGATACCCGCATGGCGATCCGCTTCATCGTGGAAGTGGCCTGGCAGGCACACTTTGTCACCAATATGTTCATCAAGCCCACCGCCGAGGAGCTGGCCAACTTCGAGCCTGACTTCGTTGTTTACAACGCCTCCAAGGCTAAGGTCGAGAACTACAAGGAGCTGGGCCTGAACAGCGAGACCTGCGTTGCCTTCAACATCA
>OLRT01002400.1_pt1 | contig 11829 bp, 10 predicted proteins | sample 1672021 | NCBI WGS metagenome assembly OLRT01 (sample SAMEA3136637, study PRJEB25190) | human gut metagenome | reverse complement strand
CAAAGTCGGCTTCAATCTCATCACCAATCTGATGTGGTGTGCGGAAATCCATCGGAGTGCCCTCAACCGGCGCATTCTCTCCAAGCGGAATAGATCCTTCTCCAACCGGTGTATAGGATTCAGCATGAATCGTCAGGTACTGATCCATTGCTTTCCCACTGCCTTCTCCTGCAAGATTAAAATAAGAATGGTTGGTCATATTTGCAACTGTTGTCTTGTCACAGACTCCTCCGTATACTATTCGAAGCTCATTGTTTTCTGTCATTTCATATGTAACAGAAACCTGAAATTCTCCCGGAAATCCATTCTCACCATCCGGACTGATTCTTGAAAACGTTACTGCATTTTTATCTTCGGAAATCTCTGCTGCATTCCAGATTTTTTTCTCAAAACCATTCGGTCCACTGTGCAGATTGTTTTTGCCCTCATTCGGTGTAAGGGTGATTTCCTGTCCGTCCAGCACAAATCTGGAATCAGCAATACGGTTTCCGCTTCTTCCAATCGTCGCGCCAAAGAAGCATCCGTTAACCTCATAGCCTGCAAGATCATCATACCCCAGAACTACATCTGTAAGTTTACCTTCTCTGTCCGGTACACAAAGCTTTACCAGAATTGCACCAAACTGTGAAATTTCTGCATAGGCACCGGCTTTATTTTCCAGATGGAAAATCTGAATTTCTTCTCCTGATGATAATTTTCCAAATGTTCGTTTTGTTACCATAATTTCCTCCCAAACCTGACTATACATAATACATCTTCAAAAAAAGAGCCATATCTCTATGACTCATTTCTTTCTTTAAGATCCGGAATGCCGTTCCCTTCCATTTGACGCCTAGCCTAAGCCAGGATGGGTGTCCGCAACTGAAGATCTGCCTACCACAACGAGAGGTCTGACATCACTTCAACAATGTAGGAGTCCCTATTTGTCAATGTAGGTTCAAATAAAAAAGGGGTCTCGCACATTCCAGAAGTTATTTTCTTTTTTTATTGTACTCTATTATATGTGATTTTTCAACACATAATACTGGAAAAAGTTTCTGTGAAAAGATTCTTTTTCCATATGCCGGATCAGTGGATGCCGAGAACTTTTTTGACAGTATCCGGCATATCCGGTGCATCTACTACAATATCATGCAGTACCGGTGCTGTACGGATTTCTTCTACTGCTTTCGGCACTTTGACACCGGAAATGGCAGAAAGCTGATCTGCCAGTGCAAAGTCATCTTTTTCTTCTACTTTATCTGCGACAGCATCCATCACACTTCTTGTAAACTTATATGGACTTGCTGTAGATGCGATCACCGTTACAGTATGATCGTCTGTATCCTTCAGATATTTCTTATAAACGCCTGCCGCAACAGCAGTATGCGGATCGATCACATAATCACTGTTTTTGTAAACATTATGGATGGTCTCTTTTGTTTCTTCTTCGCTGCAGTAATTTCCATAGAAATCTGCAAGACCTTTTTTCATTTCATCAGTGATTGTATATTCTCCACCTTCACTTAAGGACTGCATCAGTTCTGCACACTTCTGTGCATCTTCGCCTGTCAGACGATAGATCAGACGTTCCAGATTGCTGGAAATCAGAATATCCATGGACGGAGAAGTTGTAAGGATAAAGTCTCTCTTTCTGTCATAAGTTCCTGTACGAAAGAAATCAAAAAGGACTTTATTCTCATTGGATGCGCAGACCAGTTTGTTGATCGGAAGTCCCATCTGTTTTGCATAGTAAGCAGCAAGAATATTTCCAAAGTTACCTGTTGGAACTACAACATTGATTTTTTCACCTGCTCCTACTTTACCCTGTCCAACCAGTCTTGAATAAGCATATACATAATAAACGATCTGCGGAACCAGTCTTCCGATGTTGATAGAGTTTGCAGATGAGAACTGGAATCCTGCTGCATCAAGCTCCGCTGCAAGTTCACGGTCATTGAACATCTTCTTGACTGCTGTCTGCGCGTCGTCAAAATTTCCGGTGATTCCAACTACATAAGTATTGTCACCCTTCTGTGTTACCATCTGCTTTTCCTGAATCGGGCTGACACCGTGTTTCGGATAGAATACAATGATCCTTGTACCCGGAACATCCGCAAAACCAGCTAATGCTGCTTTTCCGGTATCACCGGATGTTGCAGTAAGGATAACGATTTCATTCTTAACTGCGTTTTTCTTTGCAGCAGTTGTCATAAGATGTGGCAGGATGGAAAGTGCCATATCTTTAAATGCAATCGTCGCACCATGGAACAGTTCCAGATAATAAGCACCATCTGCCTCATGAAGCGGTGCAATTTCAGAAGTGTCAAATTTCTCATCATATGCATTTGCAATACAGTTTTTCAGTTCTTCTTCTGTAAAATCTGTAAGGAAACGACTCATAACCTCATATGCAGTTTCCTGATATGTCATCTGTGCAAGCTTCTCTGCCGGCACATCCAGTTTCGGAATCTCAGTGGGTACAAACAGACCTCCATCTTCAGAAAGTCCTTTTAAAATTGCCATGGAAGCAGTTACTGTTTCACCTTTGCCTCTTGTGCTCTTGTATAATACCTGCATGTATCCTTCCTGCCTTTCTTCGGGTTTGTTTCATTTTTGGTCACAGTATACCACGTTGCCGTGTAAAATTCCATACAAAATTACAGAAAAACTTTTCCGTCTGTTTATTCATTACCTGCTGTGAAAAAAAGGATTCCGGTAAAACATCATGTCTCTCCGGAATCCCTGTTATATATTTTGTAAAAATTTACTGCTGAACTGCCTCAGGATATGTATAGAATTCATGCACACCATGCTTGAACAACTTCTTAAGGTTCTTATCAAACCACTGAATATTACTCTTGGCTGCAGCTGATTTCTGGATAAAAAACAACGCACCTTCTGAATAATCTACACCTTCCAGTGCCTGTCTGACAGCTTCTTTTGTTTCGTCAGTAGGTACAACTTCTGAAATTCTGCCATCAGCTACCGGTGAAAACTGTGCCACACCATCTATATACTGCCAGATGACATCTGTCGCATTATTCGGAAACTCCGGATATTTAATACGGTTCATAATTACGTTTGCTACCAGAATACGGCCTTTGAGATCTTCTGTACCCGCCTCTGCCTCTACAATCTGTAAAAGGTTCTCGTAATCCTCATCCGACATCATCTTCGCAGAAGAAGAAAGAGAAACTACCTGCGCATCAAAGTTATCTACCGTGGTCGTCATCGAGTCACTGACATTCATCTCCACTGCACTGCTAGTAACTTTGCTGACACGCTGACCAACAATTACATCATCGCAGGAAATACCGATACGTTTGACAGTCATACCGGCAGACGGTGTTGCATTTACCCCGGAAACCACACCGGCAATTCCGGTTGGCAGCGAATCATCTGTATAGTCTGTATATGTGCTGCTTTTCTGCTCAGACGCAGCATAGACCTGATTCTGTCTTCCGCTTCCAATGAGCTTACATCCGCCGGTCACAGTCAGTACTGTAAGCGCACAGACACTAAGAGATACAAATCCATGAAGGGAAGAATTCTGTACTTTGCCGTCTTTATCCTTTCTGTTATGCTGTTTTGTTAATCCTGTTTTTCTCATACTCAAACATTCCTTGCATCTTTGTCATTACTTTTTGTCGTTACTGTTTCGTGTTTTTAATTTTTTGTAACATTTCTGTAATGCATAAGAAAATTATATTTAATATGCGTAGATATGTCAAGTAATTTTTTCCAGTACTGTTTTCCCTGACAGGATCATTATAACTTTCATGCTGCTGTATGGTCAATCATTTTCGTTCGACGTTTGTCTCTCAAATCCGACAATCGTTACTGTTTACTCCGTTCACGGCAACCTGGATGCAGTTTTAACCGGTATAGCGAAGAGCCTCGATCGGCTTTTTTGCCGCTGCTTTCCTTTTTTAAACATCCTTTTCCTCCATTTATAACTTTTGGGGATTCCTTTTTCTCTGTTTCTGATTATTACTTTAACGAAAAGATGTGTTTACTTCTTGAGAGAACTGTGAAAGGCAAATGAATTAACCTTAAAGATACCTTAAAACTCGTTTTAATTCGTCAGTTTTATTGCAAATATAATAAATTATTATCATTTTATTTTGTTTTTTTATTGAAGTTTTCCAAAAATTGTACTATTATAAAAGCAAATAAAAGTTTGATTCTTTGAGAGGAGGCAGCTATATGAGTAAACGTATTATCACAATCAATCGTATGTATGGAAGTAATGGACGGATAATCGGAAAGGCTCTTGCCGAAGAAATGGGAATCGGATTTTATGACCGGGAACTGATCGAGCTGGCCAGCAGTAAAAAGCGGGTTCCTCTCAGTCAGTTTGCAGAGGTAGATGAGAAACGCCCAAGTCCATGGGGATTCCCTATTGACAGCGAACTGCAGCTCGGTGTTGACCGTTATCCAATCCCCATGAATGATGTTCTGTTTGGCATCCAGAGGGAAATCATTCTTTCTTTAAGCGATCAGGAAGACTGTGTGATCGTCGGCAGATGTGCAAACAACATTCTCACTGACCATGCTCTGAAAGTTTTTATCTATGCACCATTTGAAGACCGTGTACAGACAGTTATGAAACGGCTGGATCGTGAGGAAAAGAGTGCAAGGAAACTTGTTAAGAGAATGGACAAGGAACGTCGTGCGTATTTTGAGTTTTTCACGGATCAGAAGTGGCTGGATATGGGGCAGTATGATCTGTGTATTGACAGCAGTAAGTTCAGTCTGGAGGAGATTGTGAAGATTCTGAAGGAAGCTGCGATGAAGAAGTAGATGAGGTTGCAGGTAACGAGCTGGATGGATATTATTGTATAATTCACGAAAGAACCCTGTAGCAGGGAGGTCGCAGACGGCTTCGTCGTCGGTAATTTCTAAGATATGACCTGTCTGTAAAAGGCATCCCCTGAAATCGTAAACTCGCATTTTGCTCGAACAGTACGATTTCAGGGGATAATACAGCCAGAACATATCTAAGAAATTGCACGACTTCTGCAGATGTCTGCGAGACTCCCTGCTCAGGGTTCTTTCTGTGAGTTCAAATAATTAAATTAATATGGCTTCCGGCTCTTAAACTTTGGAATTGGGGGGAAGTGAGATTTCCTGTTGTAAGTGAATTCAATAGTTTAAGAGAGCATTCAAACGGAACGGGAAATTCCTGTTGCTGAAATCTTAAGTAATTCTCTAAAGATAAAAAAGCAACTTATCTCCGTCCTTTAATAATGTGAATAAATTCTGGTTTCTTCTTTAAGAATGCTTTGCAATGTAATCTTTCAAATATTCGTAGATCTGAGTTTCAGTTGGCGGGCAGCCTTCTACGTGGCATCGAAAGTTTCGGGTGCAATGGCCGACACCGAGTTCGCCAGTCTTTCCACGGTAGCCCTGTCCGATACATATTTTTTCGTGGAGTTTTTCGAAGAGGCCTTCTTGTTTCAGCATATCAAGTGCCGGAATCAGGTAGCCGTAGCAGGCGCTGCAGGATTCTACTTCTTCTACTGCATCTGCCACATCGACTACTTTTCGTCGTTCTGCAATGTGATGTTCTGCTGCTTCTCCAAGGATCTGGATGTCTGCTTTTGAAATATCAGCGCAGCCTACACCAAGTTCTGCTGCCATTTTTACATATGGCACTTCTTCTACTTCATAATGTAACTGTTTGCAGACACAGGCATCAACCAGTACCGGATCCATCGCAGTCCAGATGCGGTTCATCACAACCGGATTTCCTCCGTCTTCAAAATCCAGATCTCCGCAGATGTTATCAACTACAATGAAATCCTGATGGATTCCTGTATTCAGATGTGCAATCGGCTTGTGCAGTCCCATTGCATGGAAATGTCTTTTTTCTGTATTTGGAATCAGACCTTTCATGTTTTTCAGTGCACAGGTGATTTTTGTCTGACAATGTCCTTTCATGACCGGCACATTGATAAGAAAATCGACTTTTTTCACGCTTTCGCAGATTTTCAGTTCCAGTCCGCTGCAGTCTTTCACATAACTCTTATCTTTCTGGGTGTCATAAAATTTTACATCATAATTCTCACAGAGACTGCGATATCCGCAGACTTCAAAGGCATCCGCCGTACGGTCTCCCACCCAGGATCCCTCCAGAATCATCATATTCTGAAATCCGTTTTCTTTCAGATATTCCAGAATCCCGGCTACGATTTCCGGATGTGTGGTGCCTCCCTCGGACGGATCGGATGGCGACACCAGATTCGGTTTGATCCCGACCATTTTATACCGGTCGCCGATCAGTTCTGCAAGATTACTTGCTGTAAGCAATTCCTTTGTCATCTTTTTGTATTCTGTCCCACTCTTTATAAAAATCTGATTTTTGTTCATGAAATGATTCTCCTGTTTTTTTGAACTGGTTTCTTTGCAATCCACTTTCGTCATCAACAATTGTAATTTAGTCATTTTTATATATTTTGACTAAATTGAATCATAAATGACATAATTAAAATTCTTCCATCTTCTCCATAATATGTTCACTGCTTTTTATGGAAATCCCCAGGCAGCCAACGCATACAATCACCATCCCAACCGCAATCCAGGCTCCATTCCGGGCGAAGGAAAAATTCTCCACATTTCCGTTTATATGAAGCTTCTGCAGTATTTCATTACACAAAGCAATGACTGCAAAAACAGCAACGGCAAGACCTCCCATAAGAATTCTTCCTCTGTCTCCGTATTTCAGTCTCAACGGCAACACCAATGCCAGACACAATATTGCACAGTAAAAAACAGTGCCCGCACTTACCAGTAATTCCATATTAACCTTCCTATAGACCAGCATACTGATCAACAAAGAGATTACTCCAAGCACTGCAGTCAGGCCGATACAGAACAGATATTTTTCCTTCACGTATTCTCTGCGTGTCACAGGCAGTGTCAAAAGAAATTGCATTCCGTGATCTGATGTATCGTAAGAAATTGTTCCGGCAGACAGTCCAATGCTCACAAACATCATATATGCAGTAAAAAAGCTGCCACCATCCATGCTTTTGCCACTGAATAGATATATCACTCCTATAAAAAACAGGACTCCCCACATTTTGATGTTTAATCTTGCCAGTTCCAGATCTTTCCGCAATAATCCTCTCATACCCTTTCCCCCTTCACAAGCATAGCGATTACTTCATCTATATTTCCTTTTTCATTCACGATCATCGGATAATTTTCCAGATAATAGGTTCTCTGATCTGTCAGACAGCTATATCCAAAGGATTCTTTTCTGACACGAAGAAGATATTCTTTATCAAGACCGGTGAATTCCTGCTCCGACATTTTGAGCAATCCATATTCTTCCATAATGCGGTCTGTCTCTTCATGCAGTACTATTTTTCCCTTGTCGATCATGTACAGATCATCACAAAAATGTTCAAGATCTCCGGAAATATGTGAACTGAGTACAACAGACCGTCCCGGCACTTCCATGTATTCCCGCAGAAGATCCAGAATCTCTTCTCTTGCAATCACATCCAGACCTGCCGTTGGCTCATCAAGAATCAAAAGACGACTGTCGTGGCTGACTGCCAGCAGAATTTTCAGTTTGGCCTTCATTCCGGTAGAAAACTCTTTTATTTTTTTCTTCTGTGGAATATGAAAGTACTCACACCGTCTGTAAAACTGTTCCGGCTCAAAGTCTGGGTAAAATTCCTGCATAATTCTGCCCACCTGCTGCACTGTCAGGTATTCTGAAAAACCGCTGTCCGAAAAAACAGTTCCAATCTTTTGTCTGTCTTCTGCACTCAGCTCTCCCGCTTTTTTCTCAAACACTTTCACGTCTCCTGCGTCCGGCCGGATTAATCCCAGCATCAGTTTAAATGTCGTACTTTTACCAGCTCCATTTGCACCGATCAGACCAGTCACTCTGTTTTCCGGTATATGCATATCCAGTTCAAGTGTAAAATCCTCATATTCTTTCTTCACATGATCCAACTGTATTAACATTCCCCATCCTCCATTATAATCTGAAATGTTTCGCAGATTTCCTGTGCGGTCAGTCCTCCGATCCGCGCTTTACGCACTGCTGCTTCCAGTTCTTTTTCCAGTTCCCTTCGCCGCTCTTCCATCAGAAGTTCCTGATTCGTAGCTGCAATAAAACTGCCTTTTCCATGGACGGTTACCACCATTCCTTCCGACTCCAGACTGTCATATGCTTTTTTTACCGTAAGTGCACTGATCTTTAAGTCTCTGGACAGTGCCCTCACTGACGGAAGTGCTTCTCCCGAAACAAGCGTTCCATTGATTATTCCAGCCTTGATCTGTGCAATAATCTGCTCATAAATTGGTTCCATGGAAGTATGATTGATGATCAGGTTCATATCCATCCCTCCTTGATAAACAGTATATAACAGCATAGTACTGTTGTCAACTGTTATATACTGTTTGCTCAAATTAATTTCATCTCAACATAATTTTCTCAAAAAGCAGCGTAGTAATTTTCTATAACCAACATAAAAAGCCTCTCTCTATCTGCTCTTCGATAGAAAAAGGCTTTATCCTGCTTTGAAGCAATTGCTTTTTAATATTTAATTTTTCTGGTCTCACCCCTGAGGTATCTGTATTTGATATAATGAAGTAATTTTTCCTCTCCATGATCATTCAGAATACGAAGAAGTGCCTCAAGTTCTTTCTTTGTCTGCGGATGGATAAACCAGAGCTTTTCTTTACTTTTCAGGAAATAATCCAGCGGCTGGCTGTCATCATAAGCATCTCCCAGATAATTTCTGGATGCACTGATACGGTCGACTACCATCTCAGCTACGTATTTTCGGGGCATCTGTGCACCCATGATGACATGTTCCCCGTCAATGGAATAATCTACCCAATGTTCAAAGTGATGTTTGTTTCGACCTTTGTGATGCAGCCAGGAAGTAGATACACCGATGTCTTCTCTCTCTGCATTATTCGGACTTCTCGTTCCCTGATAGTATCTGCATCCCACGAGAAATTCTGTCGGAGAATACTTTGAAAGATCGTGAAGCAGTCCCTGCTTATATAACCCTATACGGAAACAATATTTCATTACAAGCAGTTTATGCCTCGTTATCGTTTTGAAGTGCAGCCATGGATGCATGCTCTGATTCCTCCTGCCTTGCTGTCAGCACCACGATAGTTCGTGGATTGATCTTGACAGATTTTTTGTATGGTTCCTCCTGTTCACGGAACCACGGTTCTCCCATCTCGGATGTGTCTGCTATCTTTTTCCAGTTCATTCCCTCCGGAAGATTCGGGAGTGCAATATTACGTTTTTCCCAGTGAAAATTCATCCCTATATAAAGGAAATCATCTTCTGTGCCATCGTCCTTCTGTGCATAGGCACCGCAGTACATGATACCAAGGAGGCGACTCGTATTATCGCGGTTTAAAAACCATGCGCGCTCTCCGTGCACAGAAACATCCGGGAAACCTTTTGCCATATAATCTACACCTCGCATTTCCTTCGGCATATGGAGAATCGGATGATTTTTGCGAAAAGCGATTGCCTCCTTCACAAAAGAAGATAGTCCGGTATGTCTTCTGGCATTTTTCCAGTCCGTCCATCCGGTCGGATTGTCCTGACACCATACATTGTTGTTGCCAGCCTGTGAATTTGCAAATTCATCTCCGCCATAGATCATTGGTGTACCCTGACTGAGCAACAGCATCAGAAACGCATTACGCATCTGCTGTTCTCTCATCCTGCGTACCGCCGTCTTTCGCGTACTGCCTTCTACTCCGCAGTTCCATGAATAATTAAATTCACTGCCATCCCGGTTATCCTCGCCATTGGCTTCATTGTGACGATAATTATAAGAAACAGTATCATACAGCGTAAAACCATCCTGCGTCGCCATATAATTAACTGTACCAAAATTCCCGGTATTTCTTCGCACATGGAACTCTGCGCCGGAGATCATTCCTTCATCACTCTTAAGGAAACGTCTCATATCCAGCATAAATCCGGCATTATATTCTGCAAGCATATTTTCTGCATCTGCTTCCCCTGAAACATTTGAAAACAGCTTTTTTGTTCCATAAAGGATTGGGTCATGCTCGATCACATCCTGCTGCACCCCATCTCCCAGCAGATGAAAGCCGTCTACATGATAATAAAGTTTCCAGAACCACAGTGAGCGTATCATCTGTAAGGAAGGTGTTCCCTTAGGGAAATACATTTCCATAATGCACTCTATCCCTGCTTTGTGCAATGCCCGGATCATATCGCGAAACTCTCTGTCCGGTTCCTTCGTTGCACAGTAAGATTCTTTCGGTGCAAAATAAAATCCCCTGGTATATCCCCAGTAATTTATTCTGTCATCGGATTTCTTACGAACTGCCAGATTCACAGCATGATCTGCCTGTACACATTCCTGAAATTCATATGCCGGCATCAGTTCTACCGCATTGATCCCAAGCTCTTTCCAGTACGGAATCATCTCAGTAAGTCCTGCAAAAGTACCTCTTTTTCGAAGTGCAAGCTTCGCCTGTCTGGTATATCCACGTACATGTATTTTGTAAAGGATCATTTCACTGTACGGAATCTCCGGTGCGGTGTCCCCCTCCCAGTCATATTCTTTTTCTGAAAGAAATGCACAGCGAACCTCATGTTCATCTTTCGATAACGGCGCACCAAATTTCTCGCGCCCACGGATTACGCAAGCAAAAGGATCCTGTACGATTTTTCCATCTATACGGAAATTATATTCATACCGTTCCGGTCTCAACCCGGTTACCAGCATCGCACACATCCTGCCGGTGCGATACTCCTCTGTAAAAGGAAGCTCTGTTTCCGGTTCCGCAGCCCCCTTTCGATATAATACCAGTGAAGCTTCTGTATCACCTGGAACCTCCACTGCAAAATTAATGCCGTTTTTCTTTTTGTTTACACCGGGGACTACCGGATCTCCCTTATACGCACAGATTCTGTTCTTTTTTTCCATTCCCGGTTCTCCTTGTCACTTTATTTCGCTCAGATCCATTATTTCTCAAAATCAATATCCAGCTCTACCGGACAATGATCTGAGCCCATAATTTCTGTATGGATCGATGCATCCTGAAGTCTGTCTTTCAACGACGGAGATACAATAAAATAATCGATTCTCCATCCTGCATTCTTTTCACGTGCCTTAAATCGATAAGACCACCAGGAATAGATTCCTTCTTTATCTGGATAGAAATAGCGGAAAGTATCAACAAATCCACTTTCCAGCATACGTGAAAAACATGCCCGTTCTTCATCGGTAAAACCTGCATTTTTGCGGTTGGTCTTCGGATTTTTCAGATCGATCTCCTGATGCGCCACATTCATATCACCGCAGCAGATCACAGGCTTCTTTTCCTGCAATTTCAGAAGATAGGCCAGAAAATCCCGTTCCCATTCCATTCTGTATTCCAGGCGGCGCAGTTCGCTCTGGGAATTCGGCGTATATACCGTAACAAAATAAAATTCTTCAAATTCAAGTGTGATCACACGACCTTCTGTATCGTGTTCAGGAATATTGATTCCATAATGGACTGCTAAAGGTTCGATCTTAGAAAAGATCATCGTTCCACTATACCCTTTTCTTTGGGCACTGTTGATTTACTGATATGGATATAGATCACAATCAACTTCGATTTGATCTGGCTGAGCTTTTGTTTCCTGAATACAGAAGATATCTGCATCCAAAGTATTCAAGATATCCACAAATCCCTTATTTAAAACAGCTCGAATCCCATTTACATTCCAAGATATTAATTTCATTTTAAACACCTACACTGATTGTTTCTGGAAGCGTACTGCCTCCATCAATGACGACTTGCGTCCCCGTAATATAACGACTCTCATCA
>OLRT01002391.1_pt1 | contig 11848 bp, 8 predicted proteins | sample 1672021 | NCBI WGS metagenome assembly OLRT01 (sample SAMEA3136637, study PRJEB25190) | human gut metagenome | reverse complement strand
TGGTATAGTAATTTCTGTGTTACTTGTTACTGGAATTTCGGCAAAAACTGAAATTGCAAGTGATAATGAATATAGAAAATTAAAAGATTCAACTAAAAAAGAGGTATGTAAGGTACATAGGGATGGAAAGGTTGTAGAAGTAGAAATTAATGAATTAGTTGTTGGTGATTTAGTAATTCTTCAAAGTGGTGATAAAATTCCAGCTGATGGATATCTTTATCAAGGTGAATTAAGAGTTGATAATTCAGCACTTAATGGAGAAGCTGAAGAATGTAGAAAAGTTGCTGTAAGTGATTTTAAGGCTTATAAAGAATTGGCTATGACAGCTGATGTAACAGGAGATACTTTTGTTGATGCACATTCATTATTTAGAGGTGCTGTTGTATTTAATGGCGAAGGGATAATGGAAATTACTAAGGTTGGAATGAAGACAATGATGGGTGCAATGGCTGAAGATATGGCTGATGATGAAGTAGAAAGCCCATTAAAGGTAAAGCTTGCTAAATTAGCATCTCAAATTTCTATGTTTGGATATATTGGTTCAGTAGTTATTGCTTTAGCATTATTAGCTCATAAGGTGGTTATAGCTGGAGGATTTGCTGATTACTTTGCAAATGGTGGAGTAATGGTATTTAAAGATGTATTAGAAGCTATTATGCTTGCTGTTGTTATAGTAGTTATGGCTGTTCCAGAAGGACTTCCTCTTATGATAGCAATTGTTTTAATGAGAAATACTGCAAAGATGCTTCAAAACAATGTACTTGTTAGAAAGCCAATAGGAATTGAAACTGCAGGTTCATTAAATATATTATTTTCAGATAAGACAGGAACAATAACTAAAGGTGAATTAGAAGTTGTAGAATTTTTTGATGGTAACTTAAAGGATAGTTATAAAGATGGATCAAAGATTAAAGAAATGATGGCTTTATGCATTGGAAAAAATACAGGCTCAATGTTTGATGCAAATGGAAAAGTTATTGGAGGAAATGCCACAGATAAAGCATTATTAAACTTTTTAACTCAAGCAGAAATGAATAAATTAGAAGATTTAAAGGTAGAAAAATCACAAGGATTTAATTCTGCAAATAAATATTCTGCAAGCCAATTAAGTGGTAAAACTGTATATAAGGGTGCACCAGAAAGATTACTTACAAAAGCTACTAAGATGTTAGATGAAAATGGAAATGTTGTAGCTATTGATAAAAAGAAAATTAACGATAAGATAGATAGATTAGCAGAAAGAGCAATGAGAGTATTATCATTTGCTTATAGTGAAAGTGAATTAATAGAAGATACATTACCAGATGATTTAGTAATGGTAGGATTTGTTGGAATTCGTGATGATGTTAGACCAGAAGCTAAACAAGCAATAAAGGAAGTTCAAAATGCCGGTGTACAAGTAGTAATGATAACTGGTGACAGAAAGGAAACTGCTGTTGCAATTGCAAAAGAAGCTGGATTATTAAATTCTAAATCAGATGTTGCATTAACATCAGAAGAATTAAATAAAATGTCAGATAAAGAAGTTAAAGCAATTTTACCTAATTTAAAAGTTATTGCTAGAGCATTACCTACAGATAAATCAAGAATGGTAAAACTTGCACAAGAGTTAAACCTTGTATGTGGTATGACTGGTGATGGTGTTAATGATGCGCCTGCATTAAAGAGAGCAGATGTTGGGTTTGCAATGGGTAGTGGTACTGATGTAGCAAAAGAAGCTGGTGCAATTGTTATCTTAGATGATAACTTTAAATCTATTGAAAATGCAATATTATATGGAAGAACAATTTATAATAATATATTAAAATTTATAAAATTCCAATTAACAATTAATGTTGGTGCAGTTGCAGTTTGTGCTATAGCTCCTTTCTTTGGAATCGAAGAGCCATTAAAAATAACTCATATATTATGGATTAATTTAGTTATGGATGGTCTTGGTGCATTAGCTTTAGGATCTGAACCAGCACTTAAAAAGTATATGCTTGAAAAACCTAAGTCTAGAACTCAAAGTATTGTTTCAGCTAAAATGATGAATCAAATTCTTTTTGCTGGAGCATGGGTTGCAGTATTAAGCTTTGCATTCTTAAAGGCACCATTCTTTATAAATATGTTTGCAAATACAGAAGAACATATGACAGCATATTTTTCAATGTTTGTACTTTGTGCAGTATTTAATGGATTTAATGTAAGAAGCAATACTATAAATATTTTTGAACATATTAAGGAAAATATGAGTTTCTTAAAGGTTATGGGTGTTATAGTAATAGTTCAAGCTGCATTAACTTTAGTTGGAGGAGAATTATTTAGTTGTACTCCAATTACAGTAAAGCATTGGCTTGTTATAATAGCTATGGCATTTACAATAATTCCAGTAGACATGATAAGAAAAGTTATATTTAATAGCTTAGATAAAGAAAAAGATTTAAAAAATTTAGCTAAATCAGCTTAATAAGAAATGGGCTGTTGCACTAAGTAATTTAGTGCAACAGCCAATTTATTTATTAAGCTAATGATTCCCATTCATCATATAAATTAGCAATTAGCTGCTCTAATGATTTAATTTCATTATTAACCCTTTGACTTTCAGAAGGGTTAGAATATATAGATTCTAAGCAAAGCTGTTCTTGTAAATTATTTAATTCATCTTCTTTTTCAGAAATTGTTTTTTCAAGATTTTTAATTTTTAATTGTATAGCTTTAGCTTCTTTTTCAGCTTCTCTTTTCTTTTTCTTTTCATCCTTAAGTTGAGTCTTTGTTTTTCCATTTGCTAATTCTTCATAACTTTCAAATCTACTTGGATTAAGCTTTTTTTCTTGGTAGTAACTATAATTACCTAAATATTCAGATACACCATCTTCTTTTAATTCTAATATACGACTAATTACTTTATTTAAGAAATATCTATCATGGGATATTACCATTAATGTACCATCATATTCTAAAATAGCATCTTCTAAGGCTTCTCTAGATATAATATCAAGATGGTTAGTAGGTTCGTCTAATAATAATAAATTAGATTTTGAAAGAATTAGTTTTAATAAATTGATTCTACATTTTTCTCCACCACTAAGAGTATTTATTACTTTAAATACATCATCACCAGTAAATAAGAATGAAGCAAGATAGCTTCTAAGTTTGGAAGTTGTTAAATTAGGAAAGTCATCCCATACTTCATCTATAATAGTCTTATCTAAATTTAAGTCAGATTGCTCTTGATCATAGTATCCAACGTTAACATTAGTACCTAATACTTTTACACCTTTATCAGCTTCCACTTTATCCATTATTATTTTAAATAATGTAGTTTTACCACGACCATTTTCTCCAATTAAAGCTACCTTTTCTCCACGCTTTAAATCTAAATTTAAGTTTGAAAATAATGATTTATCTCCATAAGATTTAGCCATATTTTCTATATGAAGCACATCATAACCGCTTTTTACTGAAGCTTCAAATTTAATTTTAGAAGCTTCTTTTGAATGAGTTGGAGCTTCTATTTTCTCCATTTTTTCAAGAACCTTTTCTCTACTTTCAGCAGCTCGTATACTTTTTTCTCTATTAAATGAGCGGAATTTTTCAATAATTGCTTCTTGTCTTTTAATTTCAGCTTGTTGAAGATTATAAGCTTTTAATTTTGTTTCATAATTCTTTTTTCTTAAATCTATAAATTTAGTATAAGGAACATTATAGCATTCTACTTTACCACCAATTACTTCAAAAGTATTATTAGTAACAGAATCTAAGAAAAATCTATCATGAGATATTACTAAAACAGTTCCCTTATAATTTTTCATATAATCTTCTAACCAACTTATAGCTTCTAAATCTAAGTGGTTAGTTGGCTCATCAAGTAATATAATATCTGGTTTACGTAATAATAATTTACATAAAGCAACCCTTGTTTTTTGTCCACCACTTAATGTATTGATAGATTTATAAAAATCATTTTCAGTAAAACCAAGGCCTTTCAATACTCTTGAAATTTCTCCTTTATACACATATCCACCTTTATGAGAATATAAATCTTGAAGTGTTGTATAATCTTTAATAAGTTTTTCATGATAAGAAGCCTTTTTTTCATCATAAGGTTCACTCATTTTTATTTCTAAAGATGAAAGCTTTGATTCTATATTTAATAATTCATCAAAAACAGAAAGAGCCTCTTCATAAATGTTTTTTTCTGAATTTAATGCTAAATTTTGTGATAAATAACCTAGTGTTTTATTTTTATCTATAAATACTTCACCAGAATCTTGGGATAGTTCTTTTGTTATTATTTTAAAAAGTGTAGATTTTCCCTCACCATTAGCACCAATAATTCCAACTTTATCTCCTTCATTAATGGAAAAAGTAATGTTTTTAAGTACATCTCTAATTCCATAGCTTTTACATATATCTTTACAACTTAGTATTATCATAATTTCCTCCGTTATAGTGAAGCTTCGTAAGTGAAATTTAAAATTAAATTTGCACATTTGTCATAAAAAAGTTTTTCAGTTTAATTATACTATTATAGCAAATCTATATCAAACCTAAAAAAGAGCTGCTAAGAAACAACTCCTTTAAATTAAGTCATCAACAAATAAATAACCCATAATAGGTTTACAAGCAAAAACTCCAATTATATAAATAGTATAAAATTTTCCACCATCTAAAGTAATATTTTTAATATATTTTGCAGTAAGCTGAGAAGTGCCAACTAATACTTTAAAATTATATATTCCAGAGGAAAGTGGATAATAACTTGTAGTTTCTAAATATTCAACACTATTAAATAATACAGAATTATTAGGCAAAGACAAGCTTAGTAATGGTGAATTATTAGATAAGTTTATAAATCTTAAAAATGCTTGTGTCTTTTGTATAGGTACATTATCATCCCTTAATTTAAATAAAAATAAGTTATTAGATAATGTAACAAATGATATTGTATAATTTGTATTAGCAATTAATTCAAGGGTTTGAGTTAAAATTGGTTTATCATAAGTTCCAGTTAAATAAAGCTGAAATTCATATTCTCCTGGAGTTAATGTAATATACTTAGATATCTTTCCAAAGGAAATATTACTTGTTAATAATGAACCATTTGCATAAATATCAACATTGGATGATGTTGGATTAGCATGGATAATTCTTGCATTAGTGTTAACTCGAGGGAGATACTTGCTGGATAATTCCATAAAAATTCACCTACTTATTACAATTATCTAGAGAAATTTTAATAATTTTTTTTATTAATATTTTAGCAATTGGATAAGGAATTCTATAAGCTTTCATTGTAGCTAATATTCCAGAATGATCACTTTCAATTATATCAAAAATTTTATTCACATCTTCTTCAGTACAATTGTTTTTACGAGAATCTGTTGAAATATTAGTTCAATTTTAGAAAAAATATTATTTACTTCTTCTTCAGTACAACTATTTTTACGTGATTCATTAATAGAATAATCTAAAGAAAGATCAAAATTTCTTAAGACATCAACAGCATTAACAGAATCATTTAAGTATCTTGGTTTTATAGTCGGTTCATTATATGAATGAAGTAAATCATTATTTAATTCATCTGGATATTCTAATTCTAAAGATTTATTATTAGAGGTTTCTTCAGATTGTGTAGTGTTTTTTGAATTGTTATTGTATAGTGAATTATCATTATTTAAATTAGGTGTATTTTTAGGGTAAGGCATAAGTGGTGCCATTACAGGAGTAATAGAATCAACCATTTCTAATGGAATAGGGCTGACATTTAAGTTTGGAAGTTCTAAGGAAATAGAGCCAAATATTCCTGAAAGGGATAATCCATCTAAGTTATAAAGTATTGGAAATTTTGAACCATTTGGTGAAAGAGAAGAATCAATATTTAAAGGTATAAATTTTAAATCATCATTATCTATATTAGCTTTTTTTGAATTCATTATTTCCCTCCAAAAAATAAATTTATTAACAATATATGTGTTTTAAACACATATGTTACTTTATAGAATATGAGTATTATAGAGGATATATTACAAGTGAATGAGTTAAGGAAATCAATGTAACAATAGATATTGCAAGGAATATATTATACTGGAGGGGATTATTATGCATAGAGATAGTATAGATGATTTAAGAAAACTATTTGTAGGGTTGGATAAAAAGGTTAATATAAATGGGAAAGGGCGAATTGTTCCTATAAATTTTGATAATGCAGCTACCACTCCGCCTTTTAAAAGAGTTGTAAAAAGAGTTTTAGAAACTACTGAATATTATGGATCAATTGCAAGAGGTGATGGTCAGAAATCACAATATTGTAGTGATTTATATGAAGAGTGTAGAAGATATATTTTAAAGTATTTTAATGCGCCAGAAGAAATTTATACTGCCATTTTTGTTGGAAACACTACAGATGGATTAAATAAATTATCTAATATATTAATTAATAATAAAGAGGATATAGTAATTACAACTAGAATGGAGCATCATTCAAATGATTTACCATGGAGAAATAAATGTGATTTGAAGTATGTAGAAGTTAATGAAGATGGAAGAATAAATATAAATGAAATTGAAGAATTAATAGAAAGATATAAAGAAAAAGTAAAGTATATAACAATAACAGGAGCATCAAATGTTACTGGTTATATTAATGATATAAGAAAAATTTCAGGATTGATTCATAAATATGGAGGAAAAATAATAGTTGATGGAGCACAATTAGTACCTCATAAAAAAATATGTATGTATAAAAAAGATAGCTTAGAAAATATAGATTTTCTAGTTTTTTCTGGACATAAGATATATGCACCATTTGGAAGTGGAGCAATTATTGGTTTAAGGGAGGATTTTAACAATAATTTACCAGATACAAAAGGTGGAGGAACTGTTGAATATGTAATAGATAATAATCAGTTATGGCTTAATACTCCAGAAAAAAATGAAGCAGGAACACCAAATTTATTTGGTGCGGTAGCTATTATGGAAGCAATGAAAGAAATTGAAAAGATAGGATTTGAAAGAATAGAAAAAAATGAAAAGGAATTATTGCAATATTTAATTAACGGACTTAAGGAATTAAATAGAGTAAAATTATATGCTGATAATGATTGTATAGATGATAGGCTTGGAATATTGGTATTTACTATTGATGGTATGAAATATTATGAAGTTGGAGAAAAACTATCAGAAATTAAGGCAATAGGGGTAAGGCAAGGAGGATTTTGTTCTCATCCATATACAAAAAGAGTATTAGGAATACCTAATAATCAACTTCAAGAATATATAAATAAAAATGGAATACCTGGATTAGTTAGAGTAAGCTTAGGAATATATAATAGTAAAAAAGAAGCAAATATATTTTTAGAAACAGTTGAGCTTTTATGTAGAAGATACGCAAGATAGTTAAGAGTGGCAAGTAGCAAGATAGTTAAGAGTGGCAAGTGACAAGTGGCAAGTTAAGGAATTTCTAAGAATGTATTTTTTTAAATTCAGCTAATGCTGAATTTTTACCTTAACTTGAAACTTGTCACTTGAAATTTGCCACTAATTAAATTGTTTATTAAACACCTTAAATGAAGGCATTGCAACTGATGAAATAACTGAAGGAACTGAAGAAATTAAAGGAGTTAAGTATTCAAGAGCTTCAGGTTTTATATTGTTTCCTTCTTTATTTATCCATTCTGTTGGGAAGTATTTAACATTATTTGCAACTTTATCTGCTTCTATTAAGAAATATGATGATTTATATGGAGAGTTACTTTCACGTTTAATACCAATCATGTAACCACATTTGCCAAGAGAAGCTTGCTTTAATGCTTCATATCCAACTTCATATGCTTCTTCTATATCAATGTTAGAAGCACAGTGCATTGCACATCTTTGTAATACGCCAAGTTCTAAAGATTTTACTCTACTAGTGATTCCAGAAGAAATTATTAGGTTCTTTAGGAAGTTACCTACACCACCTAATTGTGCATGTCCAAATTTATCGTGAGCTTGTGCATGAGCTTCAGCAATAAATTTACCTTCAGCATTTCTTATTCCTTCAGAAACAACTATATAAACTTGGTTTTGTTCTTCAAATTTATTTTTAACATCTACTAAAAATTTATCAATATCAAATGCTGTTTCAGGTAAGTAAATAAAATCAGCAACTTGTTTACCATTTAATTTAGCTAATGCAGCAGCAGAAGCTAACCAACCAGTATCACGTCCCATGGTTTCTAATATAAAGATTCCATTATTTATGTAAACAGATGAATCTAAATAAGTTTCTAATACAGAAGTAGCAATAAATTTTGCTGCACTTCCAAAACCCGGTGTATGATCAGTATACATTAAATCATTATCTATAGTTTTTGGTATTCCTATAAATTTAACATCTATTCCAGTTTTTTTTGCATAAGCACTTAACTTTGCAGTAGTATCCATTGAATCATTTCCACCAACATAAAAGAAGGCTTTAATATCATTAGCTTTTAATATTTCTAATAACTTATCATATTCTTCAGTTGATTCTTCAAGTTTTTTCATTTTGTATCTGCAAGATCCTAAGCCAGATGATGGAGTATATTTAAAGTTATTTATTTCTTCTTGTGAAATTGAAGAAAGTTCGATTATATTACCATTTAATATACCTTCAATTCCATTTAAACCAGCAAAAACTTTATTAAAACTTCCTAAAGTTTTATTTGCTTCTAATAATCCAACAACACTAGAATTAATTACAGATGTAGGGCCGCCTGATTGTGCTATAATGCAATTACTCATTAAAATAATCTCCTTTAAGTTAAATTTAATTAAGTTACGTATTAATAATAAATGTACATTAAATCCTTATTCTTAAGGGTTAATATGATATACTATTTCGTTCGTTAGTAAATACAATATATACTATACAACAAAAGCCAACAAAATGAAAGATAAAAAAATAAATTTTACAATATGTAGCATAGCTTTAAAGCACACTTAATAAAATTATATAAATACTTGAAGCAGGAGGGGAAAATGAATCTTAAAGATATAATTATAGTTGGTGTTGCATTAGCTATGGATGCTGTAGGTGTAAGTATAAGTATAGGCGTAAATTCAGCTATAAATAAAAAGAATAAAATAGAATTTATTATATCGTTTGCTTTTTTTCAATTTTTATTCTTTTTTTTAGGGAAAATAAGTGGAAATTTATTTGAAACATATATTACAGCAATACCAAATGTTATTGGAGGAATTGCTATAGCTATTGTAGGAATATTAATGATAAGTGATGGATTTGAAAATAAGGAAAATGACGAAAGAATGTTATTAAAAAAAGGAGTAGCGTTAATATTAGGAGTTTCAGTAAGTATAGATGCATTTGTAATTGGTTTTACAGGATTTGGTTATATCAGCAGTATAATACGAATAATTTTTGAATGTTCAATTGTTGGATTTATAACTTTAATATTATGTACTTTTGCATTTTTTTTATGTAGATATATAAGAAAGGTAGAATTTATTTCTAAGTATGCTGATTTTTTTGGTGGAGTAACATTAATTATTTTTGCAATTAAAATGATATTTTTTTAAAATTAAAACCCATATTAAACAATAACTTGATAAAATTACATAATTTTTTCCTCTAAAATAATTTGACAATATGTAAATTATAAGTTATATTGATTACGAGAGAAAGACGTTTGTATTTTATTAGAGGACAAATAAAGGGAGAAAATTATGAAAAAGTTAGCTTTAATTACAAAAATATTTTTATTTTTAATATTAGGAATAGGAATTGGATTAATATGTGGGGTAAATAATATTCAATTTCCAATTAAAATATTAGCAACCTTTAGTGGATTATTTAGTAATTTTTTATCTTTTGTAATTCCATTAATAATAATTGGATTTATAGTTCCTGGTATAGCATCATTAGGAAGTAAATCAGGAAAGGGACTTATAATAACTACAATAATTGCTTATATATCTACATTACTAGCAGGACTTTTAGCATATTTAATTGGTTCAGGACTTCTTCCTAAATTAATAAGTGGAAATGTAGCATTAAGTGAAGGTGGACAAACAGTAGAACCTTATTTTAATATTGAAATTCCAGCAATAATGGGTGTTATGTCTGCATTAGTATTAGCTTTTGTTTTAGGAATAGGTTTATCTAAAATAAAAAATAGTGCTATGCTAAAGGTTGCTGAAGAATTTAATCAAATAGTTTTAATGATAGTAACTAATGTTTTAATTCCATTAGTACCTATATATATTGGATGTGTTTTTGCAAAATTAAGTTATAGTGGAGAAATTTTTAATACATTAAAATCTTTTGGAATAGTATATGTTTTACTATTTGCATTACAATTAACTTATATATGTATTCAATACTGTATTGCAGGAGCAATTAAAAAACAAAATCCATTTAAATTAATAAAAAATATGGTACCAGCATATATGACTGCGGTTGGAACACAATCTTCAGCTGCTACAATACCAGTAACATTACAATGTGTTAAAAAAAATGATGTTAATGAAGAAGTTTTAGATTTTGTTGTACCTTTAGGTGCAACAATACATTTAGCAGGAGATACTATTACTTTAGTTCTTACTTCTATGGCAGTTATGTATATGAATGGACAAACTCCTACATTTGGGATGATAATGCCATTTATATTTATGTTAGGTGTAACAATGGTAGCGGCTCCAGGAGTTCCAGGAGGTGGTGTAATGGCTGCACTTGGACTTTTAGAATCAATGCTTGGATTTGGGGCAATAGAAAAACCAATTATGATTGCATTACATGCAGCACAAGATAGTTTTGGTACTGCAACTAATGTTACAGGTGATGGAGCTATAGCTATACTTGTTGATTATATTATTAATAAGAAAAAAGGTAATAGTATTTCAAAAGAAGATAAAGTTATATAAGCGTAAATTTTGTTGAAAATATAGTTTTTAGATTAAATGAAATAGGGGCTGTCGCACTAAAAATTTTATACACAATATATTCTTTTAAAAAATAAAAATCAACACAATATATTGTAGTATTTATTCTTAATGTGACATCCCCTTTGTTTTAATTATAAAGTATTTATACTATGTAAAACTTTATTAAATTTCTAATATATTAAATAAATCTTTAAGTGAGTGTATTATATATTTTGGTTTTATATCACTATTATTTATAGTGCCTTCTTTACATATCCAACATGTATCAATTTTTGCATCATTTCCACCCTTTATATCAGATGTGAGAGAATCTCCTATAACAAGTGCTTTAGAAGAATCAAAGTTATCTATATTTGTTTTTACAAAGTTAAAAAATAACTTAGAAGGTTTGTTTGATCCTATTTCTTCTGATATAAAGCTTTTTTCAAAATATTTGTCTAATCCAGAGTTTTTCATTCTATGAGTTTGTGTTTTAGCTACTCCATTAGTTATAATATATAGTTTATATTTTTTATTAAGTTCTGCAAGTGTTTCATCAACATATGGCATCTTTTGTATTCCTTTATTTAAATATGAGCGATAGGTTTTTTCAAAATCTTGTCCATCAACAGTTTTGTTGTATAAATTCATAAGCCTTGAAAATCTTGTATTTATTACATCATTAATTGTAAGTTCTTCACGTTCAACAGCTTTCCACATTTCATGATTAATTTCTTTATAATTATTATATAATTCTAAGGTATACTCTATACCTTTGTCTAACATAGTGTTTTTAAATGATTCAAATTCATTACAATCAAAGTCAAGAAGTGTATTGTCAATATCAAATAATAATATTTCATATTTCATATTTTAATCATCCTTTCTTATTATTAAAATTTTAGTTATTTATTTTATAATAATATTTATTTTGATAATTATAAATAGTAGATATATAAAT
>OLRT01002390.1_pt1 | contig 11850 bp, 10 predicted proteins | sample 1672021 | NCBI WGS metagenome assembly OLRT01 (sample SAMEA3136637, study PRJEB25190) | human gut metagenome | reverse complement strand
CAGAATATACAGTCCCTGAATGATTGCAAGCATCAGGATGGAACACATGACAGAACTTCCTCCATAACTTACCAGCGGAAGTGTAACACCTGTCATCGGAATAAATTTGGTCGCACCGCCAATAGTCAGAAATACCTGAAACGCATATTCTGTTCCAAGTCCCAGTGCGATCAGTTTATAAAACGGATTTCGTATCTTCAGTGCAATCGTAACGATCATGAGAAAGAAACTGGTACATACCAGGATCAGGCAGATGGCAAAAATGCCGCCCAGTTCTTCACAGATAGCGCTGAAGATAAAGTCATTTTTTACAACAGGAATTTTCTCCGGAGAGCCCTGGCAAAGCCCCATTCCAAACCAACCACCAGTTCCGATAGCAAACAATGACTGCACGATCTGATAGCCTTCATTCTGATAGACCGCCATCGGATCTCTCCAGGCGCTCACTCTCTGGCGTACATGTCCGAAAAGATGATAAGCTACCACTGCACCAACACATCCACCGCCAAGTCCCAGGAGCATATATCCAGGATTTCTGGTTGCCACATAGATCAGCACAAGATAGGTGACAAAAAAGATCACCGCACTTCCAAGATCTCTGGAAAGGACCAGAATTCCCACATGGATCACCGCTACGATCGTTGCCATCACTACTTTACGAAAATCTACCTTTGTGCAGAGCAGCGATGCCATAAAAAATACAAATGTGATCTTGATCACCTCTGAAGGCTGGATTCCCATCAGTGAAAGTTTTGCGCCATAACTTGTACTTGCCAGAACGAGAACCGCTGCCAGAAGAACAATACCGATCCCTGCATAAATCCATGTAAGATCCTTTAAAAATTTCATCTTACGGATCATTACAGGAATCACCAGTGATACCGCGCTTCCTGCCGCCACGATCAGAAGCTGTTTGGTTGCAGACGGAAGTGAAAGTCTACAGAGCATGATAAAACCAACGCTCAGGAGCATACACATATTATTCAGAAGAAGCAGTGATGCTTCTTTATAGATGATCCTGTACAAAATCTGGATCGCCGCAAAAAAGATCATCATCTCAATATAAAACAAGATAACCTTAAAATCCATGCTCTTTAAATAAATCACAAGAAACGCTGTGAAATCAATAAAAAAGATCATAGTCAGCTGCTGCTGGAGCAGCTCTTTTTTTTCTTCCTCATCCTGGCGCCACACCATATAAAAACAATGAAAGGTGTAGACGATCATCAGCGTGAGGATCACATACTTGGATAACTCTGTAATTACATTAATCATACACTTTTACTCGGCTCCTCTTTTAAAATGGCCTTTTGTATATCTGCGTCCGGAAGGTTTCCCGTTTTTCTGATAAACGGACTGGAATTCTTTAAAGATTTCCCTCGCTTCCTCCGGCTTCTCAACAGTAAATGCCAGTCTTAAAGACTGAAGATTTAATTTTTCCACCCGTTCTCTCTCTCCGGGAAGCCCGTAAGGGATACTGTTATATATGATATTATAGCAGTATTTTGCTTTTTCCAGGCTGCTGCATTCCCATGGAGTACAACAACATTTCACCGGAAATTCACTGTTATAGCGGTCTTTCAGATAGACAGTCTCGCATTTTCCGGTACATCCAAAAAGATTTTTTCTTACACACTGGGCCGACAGCATCAATGGGATATATCCATATAAAAGAAGTTCCGAAGAAGTATTATTCCTGTGCCGCAGCTCTCCTTCATTCAGTTCAAGCGGAACTGTGTTGCGAAGGACACCCTCTTTTTTCCAGAACTCTGTCGCCTCATCATTCCATGTATATAGAGAGGAATCCAGAACACATTTATCTCCGTATCCACACTTCTTCAATGCGGCATAAGATTCCAGATTTCTGACCAGGAATCCTTCCATTCCCTGTTCTATCCATTTTTTTGCTTCCTGCATCCATTTCTCCGGAATCTCTCCTCTCTGAATATGCGGGGTAGAAAGATAAAGTTCCCTTTCTGCTGCAAGTTTAGGTGAAAAATACTTCTTCATGGTATCAAACGGAAAATAAAAACCTGTAATTCCCTTTTCCTTTAAAAGTGCTTCTGCAACATCTTCCTGTTCGCATGAGACATAAAAAGGAAGTGATCCCCCAATCTGCCGCCGACAGATATCTGTTCGTTCCGCATGCTGTTTTTTTACCATTTCTCTACGATTCTGACTGAGTAATGTCTCCCGCAGCTGTTCAAGAGCCTCCCTGCGAACTTCATTAAGAACCTTTACAGGAACAAAAACTTTCCCATTAATCTCAATATTCAGACTTTCCCACTGAAATTCCGTATTTCCCAGTTTTTCCATCTGCTGGCGGATCCGCTGTTCTTCCATAGGCTGATTTTTCGCAAACTGAACTTCCCCGCCCATAGCTGTTACTGTTTTATCTTCACAGGCTACTTCCAGTATAACAGGACTTTCAGGAGAAAGTATTAAATTCCCATGAATTTTTTCTTTTATTTTTCTGATCTCCGGCTGGATATTACCGGATTTTTTTTCATTGGCAAAAGCCATCATTTCCGGTCCGCGATACATATCATAGTATCCTTTGCAGGATCCTCCACGACTGAAAAGCTCAAGAAGATACTTCCGGTCTTTTTCCTGAACGTGATATTCTTTTCCACTTAAATAGAGGTCCAGATATTTTCTGTATACAGAAGTCACTCCCGCTGTATACCCTGGCTGTTTCATGCGGCCCTCAATTTTCAGTGACATTACGCCTGCCTCCAGAATATCCGGAAGAATATCAAGAGTACAGATATCTTTCAGACTCAACGCACAGAACTCTTTATCCCCTTTATATTTTCTGTGATCAAGAGTACCTTTATACGGAAGTCTGCAAGGCTGGGCACATCGCCCACGATTTCCGCTCCTTCCACCGAAAATACTGCTCATCAGACATTGACCAGAATAGCTGTAACAAAGCGCTCCATGGATAAAAGTTTCAATTTCCAGCGGACTTGCTTTATGCATAGCGGAAAGCTCTTCCAGGGAAAGCTCTCTGGCCGGGACTACACGCGTTGCCCCTTTTTCTTCCAGAAATTTCATTCCTTCCGGTCCGGTTATTGTCATCTGGGTGCTTGCATGAATATCCAGGCCTGGGAAATTCCGACGGATAAACGAAAAAACACCAAGATCCTGTACAATTACCGCATCAAGTCCTGCCTCATAATAAGGTGCCAGATATTCAAAAAGCTGTCCTTCCAGCTCTCTGTTTTTCAACAGAGTATTCACTGTGAGATACAATTTCCGGTTATGGATATGTGCGGTTTCAATCGCCGCAATCAGTTCTTCCTGGGAAAAGTTCTGTGCATAAGCTCTTGCGCCAAAAGCCGGCCCCCCTACATATACCGCATCTGCTCCCGCTCCAATGGCGGCCTCAAAGCTCTCATAAGATCCTGCAGGTGAAAGCAGTTCTGTTATCATTTTTTTCAAAGTATTTTCTCATCTCCTGTCTGTTAATCTGATCAAGCGGTTATAAAACAAAAGAGGATTACCGAAGCAATCCCCCCATCCTTTATTTAAGCAGTTCATCAAGTTCCTTCTCCAGTTCCTTCACCTTACCATCAAGAAGATTCTTCTGATCCTGAGCTTCCTGCTCGGCTTTCTTTGCTTCTTCAATCTGCATTTTCAGAGAAATCAGCTCATGCTTCAGATCGTACATTTCCTGATCCTTCTGCTGCAGATCCTGTTCAAAGATCTCTGCCTGCTTTTTCGCCTTAAAATAGTCATCTGTAATATTCAGACTGAGCAGTGTATGCTTGGTCTCCATGGCCTGTCTGGAATATCCCGGCATCTGGCTCAGTTCACTGATCTTATTATTCATATAAGCTGCAACCTTCTGAAAGTACTCCTCAGATTCATATCCGCCCAGAGTAATGATCTTTCCATCGATAACAACCTGTGCTGTATTCTTTACCGCCATTCGTAAAGCCTCCTGAATTCATCTGTTACTGGTCATTTCCACAATAACATTCCTCTATATTGCCAGCCCTACAGCTCACAATTTCTTTCATTATAACTGATTCCGGCAAAAATGTATAGAAGTTTTTCTATTATTTTGTCGATAAATCGGGACGAGGATAGCCAAGATGTGTATATGCCAGCACGGAAGCCATTCTTCCACGCGGCGTCCTGTTCAGAAAACCAGTCTGCAAAAGATACGGTTCATATACATCTTCCAGGGTTCCGGAATCCTCTCCAATGGATGCCGCAAGCGTCTCCAGTCCAACCGGACCTCCCTGGAAATTCAGGATCAGTGTCTGTAAGATACGACGGTCTGTCTTATCAAGTCCGTACTGATCCACCTCCAGAAGATCCAGTGCAAAACAGGCAACATCGTAAGTGATCACACCATCATATTTCACCTGTGCAAAATCCCGCACCCGCTTCAGAAGACGGTTTGCCAGTCGTGGAGTGCCTCTGGAGCGTTTGGCGATCTCAGCTGCACCATTGGGTTCGATTTCCACGCCAAGAACCTGTGCTGAACGGAGAACAATGGTAGTCAGTTCTCTTTTATCATAAAACTCCAGTCTCTGCGTCACTCCGAAACGGTCACGCAGAGGTGCGGAAAGAAGCCCTGCCCTGGTAGTCGCACCTACCAGCGTAAATTTCGGAAGATCCAGACGAATAGAACGGGCAGATGCTCCCTTCCCAATCATAATATCTATGGCAAAATCCTCCATGGCCGGATAAAGAACTTCCTCTACCTGTCGGTTCAGCCTGTGGATCTCGTCCACAAACAGCACATCTCCCTCCTGAAGATTATTCAAAATTGCAGCCATTTCTCCAGGTTTCTCAATCGCTGGCCCGGAAGTAACTTTCATATGTGTTCCCATTTCGTTGGCAATGATCGCGGACAATGTTGTTTTTCCCAGGCCGGGAGGGCCGTAAAACAGTACATGGTCCAGTGCGTCATGTCTCTGTTTCGCCGCTTCAATATAGATCTTCAGAGTATCTTTGGTTTTCTGCTGACCAATATATTCATCCAGACTCTGAGGTCTTAAATTCCCTTCCAGCGAAAAATCCTCTTCTGTAACGTCCGTTGTAATGATCCTGTTTTCCATCTGTCATGCTCCGTTCTATTTCTTGTAAAGCGGATATTTATATTCCACTCTGCTACATGCTTATGAATACCATCACGTTGACTTGTACTCCTGATACAAGTAAGTCCCCACCCACTGCTTATTGCTTTTCGCAATTGAAGCAGGGGACTTACTTGATTCGGTTAGAAATTCTTCAATGCAGCCCGCAGGATTGCTTCCACATCGTCTGCCGGTACATCCTCCGGAACTTTCCGTACTGCCCGGAGCGCATCCGCAGAACTGTATCCCAGCGCAACCAGAGCCTCTACTGCTTCCTGACGACTGTCACGAAGATCCGCAGCATCTATGGCAGCCTCCTCCTGCTGATGAGCGAGTTTTATCTCAAAAGCATCCTCCAGCTTCAGTTTATCTTTCAGCTCCAAAATCATTTTCTGGGCGGTCTTCTTCCCAATTCCAGGAGCCTTGGAAATGGTCTTTACATCATCCGAAAGTACTGCAAAACGCAATTCATCCGCACTGATCCCGGAAAGGATACCAAGTGCACCCTTCGGGCCAACACCATTCACACCGATCAAAAGTTTAAACATACTGAGATCATCTTTTGAAAAAAAGCCATACAGTTGCAGAATATCCTCTCTGACATAAAGAAACGTATGTATTTTTTTCTCTTCTCCTATGCGGACCTTCCCGAGATCCTGCCCTGTCATATAGATTTCATATCCAAGTCCGCCATTCTCCACGATCAGACAATTCTCCACGATATCTGCTACTGTACCTTTTACAAAAGAAATCAACTCCAACGGCTCCCTTCCCGGAAACAACTGAACATCTGTTTCCCATATGAACGCAATAGTAACATAATTTTCATAAAAAATCAACCCGGAATCCAAATCCCGGGTTGATGCTGTATACATAAATATTATTTACTGATTCAGAAAATCCTGATCTTCAAAATAATTGATACGCATGGAAGAACGTACATCATGAAGAGTTGCAGCTGCTTTTTCTCTTGCAACTTCTGTACCTGCTTTCAGGATATCAAATACATCTGCAGTACGCTGCTCCCACATTTTTCTTCTCTCACGGATTGGTCCAAGCTCCGCCTGCATTACATTATTCAGGAATTTCTTAACTTTTACATCGCCAAGACCACCTCTCTGATAGTGAGCCTTCAGTTCATCAAGATTCTGATACTCTGGCAGGAACTCCTCAAAATGCTCCGGCCGGCTGAAAGCATCCAGATAAATAAATACCGGATTTCCTTCCACGCGTCCTGGATCCTGAACCCGAAGATGATTCGGATCTGTAAACATGGACATGATCTTCTTCTTAACCACATCTTCTTCATCAGAAAGATAAATACAGTTTCCGAGAGACTTGCTCATTTTTGCTTTTCCATCGATACCCGGAAGACGTAAGCATGCCTTATTTGAAGAAAGGACGATCTCTGGCTCAGTCAGTGTCTCACCATAAACTGTATTAAACTTATGAACAATTTCCTTACACTGCTCAAGCATCGGAAGCTGATCTTCACCTACCGGTACATGCGTTGCACGAAAAGCTGTGATATCTGCGGCCTGGCTGATCGGATAACAGAAGAATCCAACCGGAATGCTGGCTTCAAAATTACGCTGTTTAATTTCAGATTTAACTGTAGGATTGCGCTGCACACGTGCTACAGTAACCAGATTCATATAATAAAAAGTCAGCTCTGTCAGCTCCGGAACCATGGACTGAATAAAAATATTGGATTTTTCAGGGTCAAGTCCACATGCCAGATAATCCAGTGCAACCTGCAGAATATTCTGGCGAACTTTCTCAGGATGTTCTGCATTATCTGTAAGTGCCTGTGCATCTGCGATCATAATATAAATCTCGTCATATAAGCCGGAATTCTGCAGTTTTACACGCTCTGCCAGTGATCCAACATAATGACCTACATGAAGACGTCCCGTCGGGCGGTCGCCGGTTAAAATAATCTTGCTCATGAATTTCGTTCTCCTTGAAGTATACTGAATATTTTATATCTTATTATAGCCCTTTCAAATAGTCTGGTCAAATATTTTTAACAGTTTATTTTACCGTAATTTTGCATTTTACAGCAACTTTTCCGGATCTATCAGCCTCAAGTAACGAGAATTCGATGCACAATTATTCAAAAGTCACCATTCCTGCGGATCAGGTCACGATACCAGTAAGCGGAATCCTTCCAGATTCTCTCCTGAGTCTCAAAATCCACATAAATGATCCCAAACCGTTCCGCATAACCTTTATCCCATTCAAAATTATCCATCAAGGACCACTGGAAATATCCTCTTATATCAATCTCTTCTGCTGCCCGTTTTAGATTTTTCAGATATCGTGCCAGAAAATCAATTCGGTTGGGATCGTGGACTTTACCATCCTGGGAAACCGTATCGTGGCAGGCCATTCCATTTTCTGTAATGTAAATCGGTTTCCGATATCTTTCATACAGAAATTTCGGTCCCCAGTAAAGTGCTTCCGGTGTTACCGGCCAGTTGGTTGCCGTCTTTGGAAAACCAGCCGGTCGCCTTACTTCTTCCGGCCTTCCATCTGTCCCCATGCGAATGCAGCGTCCGTTATAAATATTCTGTCCATAAAAATCAATAGGCTGAGAGATCAGCTTCATATCTTCATCCGTGATCACAGGCAGATATTTTTCATATTTTTTCATCCCTTCTTCCGGATACTTACCAAGAATAACAGGATCAGACCACCAGGATACATTCCAGGTCTAGTTGGAAAGATCATCCGGCAACGCAAAAAGTGCCTTTCTTGCAGCCTCAATATCTTTCGGCGTTTCTTTCTCCGGATAACACATACCACTGGTCGGTGCATAACCGATCTGCACATTCTGTTTTCCGTAAGCACGCAGCATCTGCACAGCTCTTCCGTGAGCTTTCAGAGCATTGTGGGCCATCTCAAAAGTATCACGTAGCGGCGCTTTCACACCAGGTGCATGACATCCCTGAAGAAATCCCAGGCCGACAAAACATTGTGGTTCATTTAATGTAAAGAAATATTTTACGCGGTCACTGAAACGTTCTGCCACCAGACGGGCATACTGGCCGAACCATTCCACGATCTCCGGATTCATCCAGCCACCTCTTTTATAAATCTCATAGGGAAGTTCCCAGTGATACAAAGTTATGTACGGTTCAATTCCCTGTTCCAGAAGTTCATCGATCAATGCATTATAAAAATCAATTCCTTTTTCATTTACTTTCCCGGTTCCTTCCGGCAGCACACGGGACCAGTCAATGGAAAAGCGGTACCCCTTCAGCCCCAGTTCTTTCATGTATGCCACGTCTTCTCTGAATCTGTGGTAATGATCGCAGGCTATATCTCCAGTATGGCCTTCATATACTCTTCCCGGCTCTTTTGTAAAAACATCCCAGATATTCTGTCCTTTTCCGGAATCTCTGCCAGTTCCCTCTATCTGATAGGAACTGGTCGCTGCTCCCCACACAAAATCTTTTGCAAATCCCATATTGGCACTCCTTTATAGTATATCTTTTTCGATATTGTTTTTATAAATAAAATGGTTAATTTGGGTCCTGATTTCATTATACTGAACCATGATTTCGCGGTCAAGCACTGCTTATAGTCGTCAAGCGGATATTCGCAATCCGCTTCGCTACGTAGCTCTACACCAAATAACTGCTCCGCAGTTTATCAGGAGGAGCTTGCTCTCCTCCTGATACAAGCAAGTCCCCACCCACTGCTTATTGCTTTTCGTAATTGAAGCAGGGGGTGGGGACTTGCTTGATTTGGTTAAAAAAAGAAGGCTGCCATATCCGGAAAACATATTCCGGACAGACTGCCTTCTCTTCCCTCTTACAGAATTATATGTCTCGGGCAAACTTCTTTACATTTACCGCATCCTGTACATTTGTCGTAATCAATGTGTGCACAGAAATCCGTAACTGTGATTGCCTCTGACGGACAGTTTTTCTCACATTTTTTACATCCGATACAGCCAAGCTCACAGGCAGTCGTAACTGCTTTACCTTTGGCGTGGGAGCCACAGGCTACACGGATCTGTTTGTCATATGGTACAAGCTCGATCAGATGACGCGGACATTTTGCAACGCATTTACCGCAGGCCTTACATGCTTCCTGATCTACGACTGCAATGCCATTTACTACATGAATAGCGTCAAATGGACATACTTTTACGCAGCTTCCAAATCCCATACATCCATATGTACAGTTCTTCGCACCACTGCCCGGAATGAAAGCCATCATCTCACAGTCTTCCACACCTGTGTACTCATATTTCACAGTTGTCTTATCACAGGTTCCCGCACATTTTACAAAAGCAACCTGACGTGCGGTTTCTTTTACTTCCTGTCCCATGATCGCGCCAATCTTGGCTGCAACCGGAGCACCGCCAACCGGACACTGATCTACAGGAGCTTCTCCCTTTGCAATTGCGGCAGCGAGTCCGGAACATCCCGGATATCCACAACCACCACAGTTATTTCCTGGAAGAACGCCGAGAATGGCTTCTTCCTTTTCATCTACCTTAACGGTTAATTTCTTGTCTGCAAGTCCGAGGAAGATACCAATGAATAAACCAGTACCGCCGACAATGACTGCAGCCATAATAATTCCTGTTATACTCATGCTCTTCTTCCTCCTATACGATTCCGGAGAATCCAAAGAATGCAATTGCCATCAGTGCTGCTGTAAGCAGAACGATCGGCATACCCTGGAAAGATTCCGGAATGTCATTGTATTCCATTTTTTCACGGATTCCCGCAAGTAATACAATAGCGATCAGATAACCTACGCCTGTTGCAAATCCGTTTACAACACTCTCAAGAATGCTGTATTCATATTTTACGTTATTCAGCGCCACACCAAGAACTGCACAGTTTGTTGTGATCAGTGGAAGGTACACACCAAGTGCCTTGTAAAGAGACGGTACGAATTTCTTGAGAAACATTTCTACGATCTGTACCAGTGCCGCAATAACAAGGATAAATACGATTGTTTTCAGATACTCAAAATGTGTTGGTACCAGAATAAATTTATATAACAGCGAAGCAACAAAGGATGCGATCGTGATAACAAATACAACCGCTCCTCCCATGCCGGCTGCTGTTTCAGTTTTCTTGGAAACGCCCAGGAAAGAACAGATTCCAAGGAACTGGCTTAATACAACGTTACTGCAAAGTGCAGAACCAATAGCAATTAACATTAAGCTTGCCATATTCTATTCCCCCTTTATTCTTTTTCAGAAGGGCATCCGCCACAGGTTGCACAGTTGGAACCGCAGCCGGACTGGATCTTGGAAACATCTTTGCCCTTCTTTGCCATGTTAATCTTTACCTTGTTCTGGATTGCAGCAAGTCCTGCAAGAACCAGGAATGCTCCAGGTGCAAGGATAAAAATAGTAATCGGGGTATAGCCGGCAGAACCGGTAGCTGCATCAGCAACCGGAATGATCTGTGCTCCGAAAGCTTTTCCGGAACCAAGGATCTCTCTCACAAGACCAATGGCAACCAGACCGACGGTAAATCCAAGTCCCATTCCAAGTCCGTCAAAGATAGATGGAAGGACCGGATTTTTGGAAGCATAACTCTCTGCACGTCCCAGAATGATACAGTTAACAACGATCAGAGGAATATAAATTCCAAGTGAATCATAAAGAGAAGGAGTAAAACCTTCCATCAGAAACTGTACAATGGTTACAAATGATGCTACAACTACGATAAAGGCCGGCATTCTGACAGAATCCGGAATTATTTTTCGTAACATGGAAATCAGCATATTGGACATGACCAGAACTACTGTTGTGGAAAGTCCCATACCAATGCCGTTGATTGCTGATGTTGTAACAGCAAGTGTAGGACACATACCCAGCATCAGAACAAAGATCGGGTTTTCGGTAATAATACCGTTTTTAAGTCTTTCTGTACAATTATTCATCTCAACTATCCCTCCTTAAAATGCTCTGCTTACATAACCGATAGCTGTATTAACTGCACCGGTAAATGCTCTGGATGTAATAGTCGCACCACTGATAGCGTCAATCGGTTCTCCCTCTCCGCCGTCTTTGGAAACATAGAATTTATCTGTGTTCTTTCCAACATACTGCTGATTGAAAGCCGGCTCCTGTGCACGCATACCCAGACCTGCTGTCTCACTGATAGAAAGGATGGAAACACCACTGATAGTACCGTCTTTCTGGATACCAACGGTAATCTGGATGTTTCCGCCGTAACCTTCTTTATCAGTTACTGTTACAACATATCCCTGATCAGCTGCCTCACAGACTTCATCTACAGTTGCTTTTACACCAAGTGCTTCAACAGTTTCATCGGCAGCAGCCTGATCTACATCTACAGCCTTAAAGTCTTCCAGCTGTACATCTGAAAACACAGTCTGCCATGCTTCTTTTTTGGCTTGCTCCTGAGTCTGTGCAATTGGTTCCTTGGTAACTTCATAAACCAGACCAAGTCCAAGTCCTGCAACTACTGTAATAATTGTAAGAATCAATGTATTTTTGATGATTTTACCCATTATTTCTTACCTCCTTTTCCAAAGGCAACCGGTTTGGTTACTTTTTCGATAAGCGGAACCAGAAGGTTACAGAAGATGATTGCATAGGACACGCCTTCTGCTGAACCACCAAAGAGACGGAATACAGCTGTTACAATACCAAGGCAGCATCCATACAGTAATTGTCCTTTCGGTGTGATAGGTGTGGTTACATAGTCAGTAGCCATGAACCATGCGCCAAGCATCAGACCGCCTCCAAAGAGAT
>OLRT01002383.1_pt1 | contig 11874 bp, 7 predicted proteins | sample 1672021 | NCBI WGS metagenome assembly OLRT01 (sample SAMEA3136637, study PRJEB25190) | human gut metagenome | reverse complement strand
ACAAACGGATTATAAAATCTCCCCCACCGTATCGTCACCGTCATGCTGACTACCAGCAGTACCACGCCAACTCCAATTGCCACGAAGTCCCTTTTCTCAAAAGGTCTCTTCATATACCACGTTCTCTTCTTATCCTTTCCGAACCCACGCAGTTCCATGGCATTGGAAATGGTATCAATCCGATTCAGGCTGGTCAGGATCAGCGGCAGAAGAATATTCACCGAATTCTTCAGCCGGGCAAAAAAGTGCTCGTTTTTTCCAAGCTCTACGCCCCTTGCCTGCTGAGCCTGGCTGATGCTGTGGTAGTCACGCTGAATGTCTGGAATGTATCGAAGCGCAATCGCCACAGAATAACCCACTTTATAGGAAATTCCAATACTGTTTAGGCTAGCAGCAAACTCACTTGGGTTCGTTGCAGAAATAAACAAGATCGCAACCGGCAGCGCAACAAAATATTTCAGAGAAATATTCACCATATAAAACAGCTGCTCTGCAGTCAGATCATACCGCCAGAACAGGTGGCAAAGCACATGTCTGGTGCCATACAGCGTCGTTCCCTGGTTAGGATCAAACAGGAAAATAAACAGATTATTCAGCACCAGAAATACCAGCATAAAAATCATCATAAACCGCACTTCGCGGAACTTAATCTTACTCAGCTTAAACGCCGCCAGGCTCACCGCAAACAGCCCAAGCAGTACCCACGTATTATAAGTGATCATACTTGCAAAAGTAAAAAGCAGGAAAAACGCCAGTTTGGTGGTACCTGTCAGCTTGTGTATCACACTTTCCCTTGGCAGATAATTCAACACTGTCTTAGCGGCCATGGCTTCGCACCTCCCTGTCCTCCTCAATAAAACGCTGCACAAACTCTTCCGCCGGACTGATTCCCAGCTGGTTCGCCAAGGTAAAAAGACTGGTCTCCTTCAGTGCCGCCTGACGGATCAGCTGTGGATCACAAAGAACTGCTGCCGCGCTTCTATCCGCGATCAGCCTGCCATCTGCAAAAACCAGTGCCCGAGGCGTATATTCCAGCATCAAATGCATATCATGGGTAATCATCACAACTGTTACCCCTTTTTCATTCAGCCCACGAAGGAACTCCATAATCTCTGTATAATGGTGAAAATCCTGTCCCGCAGTCGGCTCATCCAGGATGATCAGTTCCGGATCCTGCACCAGCACACTGGCAATGGTCACACGCTTCTTCTGCCCGAAGCTAAGCGCCGATACCGGCCAGTTCCGAAATGGGAAAAGTCCGCAGACTTTCAAAGTTTCCTCCACTTTTTCCCGAATCTCTTCCTCGCTTTTTCCCATATTGCGAAGGCTCAGTGCCACCTCATCAAAAATCATAGTCTTGGAAATCATCTGATTGGGATTCTGCATCACATAGCCGATATGTTTGGCTCTGTGGCGGATATTTTCCTGCAGAAGATTCCTTCCCTGGAAAAGAATTTCACCGGAATCTGGTGTCTCAAAGCCGCAGACCAGTTTGGAAAAAGTAGATTTCCCGGCACCGTTTTTCCCTACAATGCTGACCATTTCACCCTTTTGGATTGTAAGAGAAACATCACGTAAGGTCTGCCTGCCTCTCTCATAACCAAAGGTAAGATTTCTAACTTCAAGCAGCGGCTCATGTTCTTTCTCAGCCTCTGCTGCCGGGCGGGACCAGAACCAGTCTGTCATTTTCTTCCGGTCTGCCTTATCTATCACAACAGAATCAACATGTGCCGGTTTCTTCGCAGGAGCAAGTTCCACACCTGCATAACGCAGTGCAGTAAGATAAAGAGGCTCTCGGATTCCGTTTTCTTCCAGAAGTCTGGTGGACAAAAGCTCATCCGGGTGAAGATCTGCCAGAATTTTTCCATCGCCCATAAGAACAATACGGTCCACATCTCGCCACAAAACATCCTCCAGACGGTGCTCAATGATCACCACCGTAGTATCTGTTTTTTCCTGAATCTCGTCGATCAGCTCAATAGTCTGCTTACCTGTAGCCGGATCCAGATTGGCCAATGGCTCGTCGAACAACAGGATTTTCACCTGATCCACCATTACCCCCGCCAGGCTGACGCGCTGCTTCTGCCCTCCGGAAAGCTCGTGGGGCGCGTAATCCAGATGATCCTGAATTCCGACCAGCTCTGCCGCGTGACGGGTGATCTCATGCATTTCATCCTGCGGCATGCAGCTGTTTTCCAATGCAAAGGCAATATCCTCGCCAACCGTCAGCCCGATAAACTGACCATCCGGATCCTGCAGCACTGTGCCCACATGTGCAGAGAGCTGAAAAATGCTGCTCTTCGGCGCATCCACACCATCCACAATAAGTTCCCCGCTGCATTCTCCTGGATTGGAAAAAGGATTCAGGCCATTGATGCAGCCTGCCAGAGTACTTTTTCCACAGCCGGAAGGACCTGCGATCAACACCCGCTCGCCAGGATAAATGTCCAGATTAATTTCCTTCAGCGTAGGCTTTTTCTGTGCCCGGTACTGGAAAGAAAAGTTTTTGAAAGAAATAATAGGAGATTTTTTCTCTGTCATATAGTACCTCAAAATCAAATATCCTGAAGCGAATCCATCGTCAATTTGTAAACAATGTGACTGCTTCAGAACCACTTAACAATTTGCATCTCTATAAGTGTACACCTTACACCATCTCAAAAGGATAACACGAATTTCTTAAATCCACAATAAAATTTCTTACCAAAGTTTATCTTATTTTGCATAAATCTTGCGAAATTTACTTTTTGGATCCAATAAAATTATGCATCAAAAAAGACCCTGCCACAAGTTTCCCCATAGCAAGGTCTTTTACAAATTTCCCTTTCAACTTATTCCTGATCCAGGGAGCCTTTCTTTGCAATTGTTTTTGTATAAGCCAGGATCAGAAGACCGCCGACTACAACACCTGTGATGGTGTTTGAAACAGCGGCGAATGCACCCTGTGCAAATACTTTGTTTGCCGGTTCAGCATAGATTACAATGTCAAGTACAGGTGCAACAACTACCCATCCTACAACATGTGCGATCACGTTTGCAACTGTGAAAACGGCAACTTTGCCTTTTCCGAAATCGCCTTCCTGAACCTGAAGCTTCTTGGCGAACAGACCGATCACAACACCTACAAATGCAGATGTGATAACCCAGCTCCACCATGGGCTTCCACCCCAGGACAGGTCGATCAGTGTATGCCCGATGAAACCAATGAGTCCGCCTGCAACCGGGCCATACATTGCTGCAAGAAGTCCAAGTACTGCGTACTGAAGACTGATGTTTGTGTTCGGAACCGGACTAGGGATCGCCACAAAGCGTCCCAGCACAAAGAACAGTGCTGCACCGATACCGATAGCAACTACGGTTTTGATACTATTGTTGTTTTTCATAGCTCTTTCCTCCTACTATGTGTCTTACTAGAGCGTGTTTGATAAAGGCTTTCTGCAAGATGTGCGTCACAATTTGCGGGAATGTTTTTTCAAGCAGGCTCTAACACGCTATAGTATACGCTTTATTAAGAGCTTGTCAATCTGAATCCACAGTATTTCAGCCTTTCACCGGAATCTTAAACACAATTTTCGTTGCGGGCTGGGCTTCTGTTACGGCGATGCAGGGCATATGACCGTCTTCAGGAGCGTAGAAACCAAACATGCCAGCCTCCAGAAGAGTGTATCCCTGCTCCGGACCACTTTTATAGAAAATAATGTCAGCTTCCGGGGTGCGGTCATCCTCTACGGTAAGCTTGCGAAGAGATGCCCAGTAAATTTTCTCAGTGCCTTCTACAATGTACTGAAGGTCGCAGTATTTCTTATGGGATTCCATCTGTGCACCATCCAGGGACTTCGTGGTATATTTCTGAACCAAGGCAAAAATGCCGTTTTTTAGGTCGTATCTGCCTTCTGGAAGGTTCTCCTCTTTCTGTTTTTTGATAAACTGCTGAACCATGTCAGCGTAATCTTTAAATTCCTCATATGTATTCAGTTTGTCTGCGTAATCTGCAATCATGATAAATCCTCCTGTTATTTTTTACTGCTCTTCATACTCACAAATATAACTCTGCCCCATCATACCATAAGGCTTCAGCACCTTCCCATCCGTATGGAACATTCCCTCGGTGCGGAAATCAGCCCAGCTGATTCGGCTGCAGCCGGTGTAGGACTGGTGGAATGGGCCGAACATGTTTCTTGGACTTCCTGAAACTTCAATTTCCAGAGTATTCTCTTCTTTTTCGAAAAGACCAGTTACATCTGTGACACAGTTCTTCTTTTCGAAATGAAAACCAGCTTCCTTACCATTTACTCTGACTTTCAGAAGGGTACCTCTCCACTCACCCAAATGAAGAAGAACCTGCTTATCGGAAATCAACTGTGGCACCTTGTACTGGTAAATCATACCGCCAGGATAGTTTACATAACCTTGCATGCTCCAATCACCAGTATGCAGAATTTCTTTTTCCCTGGAAATATTGCCAGACATATCTACGGCGAAATTTCCAATTACGAATACATCTTCCAGTTCCCGCTTTTGGTCGTAACTGCCTTTTATGGTAATCCGATGCACCCCCTTACTCAAAGCAGGAAGTCCGAAGCAACGCATGTCTTTGTCAATAAACCATTTGCCGGTCTGCGCACATTTCACGCCATCGAAGTAAACTTCCAGACCATAAGGCTTCTCAATTACAAAACTGCATTCACTGGAAATGTCTTCTGCAACATTAAACCGGAAATGCATGGTAAATGGTGTTCCATCTGCCGGATGTGGCTGATCCACCCAGGTATATCGCTGAGGTGCACCGTTATAGTAAACCTGCTGCATGCGCAATTTCTCACGAATTTCCTTCTGCGCCTGCCAGATTTCCATCTCTGCGGACTCACAGACGCTTCCTGCTTCTGACAGTCCGCTGCCATGTCTGAATTCTGATACCTGCTCTACAATTGCGTCAAGATCTTTATCTTCCACCATAGCATTTCCGTCACAAATTTTATTTGCTGAAGCAGTCCCCAGCTCATAAGTACATTTATCTATCGTCAGCACATTCTCCATAGTTCTTCTTAATTTCGCGTCCGGACCGAATGTAGCTAATACGGGATCTGTGTAATGCGGATGTCTGTATGGGAATGTGGCAGCTTTGCTCACTGTCATTTCATGCACCGCATTTACGCCATCAGAAACAGCCGCCAAGTCCACAACGGTAGTATCTTCCTCAATTCCACATTTGTCTTCAACACTATTTATCTCTTTAATAATCTGTCCAGCCCCTATTATTTTCTTCACAAAATAAATTCGGCTCATCCCCGTCTCGAATGTCCTGGTAAAGCAAACGCCCTCTCCATCCGCAACAGTTTCCACCTCACAAACTTCTCCGGTCAGCGGGTCAAGCTCTTCCACAGCGTTCCCGCAGTCAAGTTTTATGTAAACCTGATGTGCATTGTTCCGATCGTGATTTGTCAGGAAAAGAATATGTCCATCTTCTGTCTTTCTCAGCATGGAAAGAATCTCACCATCCTCTGCGCCGCTGGCATTTCGCACAGTAAAATCTTTTCCGGTGCATTTCGCCACAGCTTCCGTCAGCTCCCATTCATGCTCAACCGTATGAACAAATGCTTCCTCATCTAAAACATCCCGGATATCACCATATTTTCCACACACTTTCCTGCTGTCAGATTTCTCTTCATTTACATCTTCACTGTCTATTTTTTTATCCCATCTCTTAGCAACGCAGATCTGCTTACTACCAATCCGTTCTCCTTCAATCATCACCGGATACGGCTTCAGCCAGATCACCATTCCACCAGCTGCAAGAAATTCCTTCAACAGCTTCACCGTGTTTGCAAACAGATTGCTCACTCCCGGAACCACAACCACCTGATAGCTGCACTTTCCTGCCACAAACATTCCATCCTCAACCTTGCCGTCCTGCTCCAACAGGATCTCATCTCCAAAATCAAAATCCACATGCCCTGCAGTCAGCGCTTTTGCGATCCGGTTATAATACTCACCTTTTCGATTTAAAGAAGTAATATGCTCATCCAGCCATCCCATATTCATTTCCAGATGATTGAAATCCTCCGCCCGGTCACTGCGGCACTCGGTCCAGATGCTGGAAATCGGATGGATCATCAGCACCTTCCGCACCGGCTCACCCTGAGAAAGACACAGCGCCAGACGACCAAAATAATTCTCCATCTTATCATTGTCATCCCACCAGGTATTCTGATAGTTGAAAACCGGCGGATAGTCCCTCTTCCTGCAGCCAGTAATGGAATACAGGGCAAGATGCTGACAACGTCTCGTAATTCCAAGCGCGAACTGCCAGTCTCCCAGCCATTTCTGAGTAGAAAAATCCAGCTCCCAGCCAGTGCAGCCGTAAGCCTCACTGATGGTCATGGAACGTTCATACTGATGTGCCACGCTTGCACACTGTTTCACAGTCAGATACTCATCCGTCTGTGCGCCAAGAAGATCAATTCCAGGATTATGCAGATAACGAAGCTGAGGCATCGCCGCACCGCACACACGAGTCTGATAGCCCAGGTCGTTCTCATATAAAATATGTCCCGTAGTACGAAGTCCCCGTTTATCACACCACTCATAAACCTGTTTCATATAACTTTCTTCGAAACGCTGTGCCACCGTCTTCCAATAATCATGACGGATCTTCTCCGCCCCTTCCCCATCAAAAAACAGATAAGGCAGCTTCTCCTGCGGATCATATCCTCTCTTTTCAATAAAATACTCTGTAAATCCAATACTCCACGGAATCCACGGTCTGCCTTCATGGAAAACGCTGAAGAAATCACAGCAGTTTGGTTCATCTGTGAAAAATCCTTTCACCTCTTTTGGAAAACTTCCGCCAAACACTTCCTCATAATGCTCATGGGTCAACTTCAAAAATGTCTTCACGCTCTCCGGATTCAGATTATCTGGCGGCATCAAGCCGTTGTACCACTCACTCTTACCAGAAATCTCCTGGCGCAGAAGCAGAATCTCTTCATCAACACCGCAAGCTCCAGCAGCTTCCTCATAAGTCAGATATTCTTTCATCCTCTTAATAAATCTGCCGTCCGCTTCTGTCTGAATCACATAAATACCTTGAAGAAACTCTGTCTCCATAGTTTCTTCCACTGCCAAATCTTCACCGCCGTTCCTGCCAGACATGGAATTTTCGTCCACGCTTCGATTCCCGCCGCACATTAACGAATCCGAGTCCTCAGTAACTATCCTTTCTTCCTCGGTACTTAGCTTCGCCGGTACCGCCAGCTCCCCGGCTTTCCCGCACTCCATCGTCAGCGCCCTGGCCGTAAACTCCGCTGGATTTACCCTGCTGACCTTACCTCCTGCAGCCCCCGACGGCCATTTATCCTCATCATATATCCACAGCTCCAGATCATTTTCCCGGGCTTTATCCACACAAAACTTCACATCCTCCATCCACTCTGTGGAAAGATACTCCGTCTCCAGCCCTTCACGGGAATGAATAAAAAATCCCCCCATCCCCGCCTTCTTAAATCCCTCTATCTGCTCTCCCAGATTCTCCTTCTGAAGCCTGTCATTCCACCCCCAGAAAGGAGCACTCCGATACTCCTTCGGCGGATTCTCAACCAATCCCTTTACCTTATCCAATGTGCCCATCCTTATGTCCTCCTCTTATAGTCCCACATTACATTATTGTTCTAAATTCCCTATTCCATCATCACCAGCACCGTCGCTTTTATTGTATCCATTCGTTACCAATACACAGCGTTTTCGCAACTGATATTCCTAAGCTGGGCATTTCCAGGTGCGCCCTTAACGGAGGCGAGATCCACTGCTTACGAAGACTTAATCGTGAAGGCTCTCCTGAACGATTTAGTCGTAGTTAGCAGTTAGCTCGCCGCAGTGTTGCACCGCCCCGCGTGGAATATCAGCTGCGAAAATGCGTCCGTGCAGCCAATGATACAACAAAAGGGACTGCAAAACAGTCCCTTTCATACTACCCAAGTTCATATTTTACATGAAGTTGTTAGGTATAAACATAATAATATCCGGTACATAAGTAACCAGGAACAACAGCCCGATCATAATAAGCACCATCGGCAAAATCTCCCGTATGACACCCTTGATCTTCGTTTTTCCAAGTCCCGAAACAATAAACAACAGCATACCAAATGGCGGTGTGGAAAGACCGATCATCATGTTCAGGCAGATTACAACGCCGAAATGAACAAGGTCAATACCCATAGCCTGTACCAGCGGAAGAACCATTGGTACGAATACCAGCTGGATCGTACTTACATCAAGTACACAGCCAAGAAGCAGGAATACGATGTTTACGATAAACAGGAAAATGTACTTGTTATCTGTGATTCCCATAACCAGGCTTGCAACAACTCTCGGAACCTGCTCCAGAGAGATGATGTAAGAGAACAGCATGGAAGTTCCGCAAAGAAGAGCCAGTGTAGCTGTGTTGGCAGCGGATTTCTTGATGATACCCCAAAGCTTTTTCCATCCCAGTGTTTTGTAAATCAGTGCTGAGATGATCAGTGCGTATGCAGAAGCAACAGCACCAGCCTCTGTAGGAGTACAGATACCGGAATAAATTCCACCAAGAAGAATAACAACTGTAAACAGTGCCGGAAGAGCCTGCAATGTAGCTTTCAGGAACTCTCTCTTGCTCATGACCACACCAGCCGGATAATTTCTCTTATGAGAAATAAACGCAACATAGATCATAAGAAGAATGGCAAGTAAAACGCCAGGAACCATACCTCCCATAAACAGCTTACCAATGGAAGCACCGGATAACATAGCGTAAATAACCATTGGAATACTTGGCGGGAAAATCGGTCCTACCGTTGCAGAAGCGGCTGTAATGGCACAGCTGAACTCTGCATCATATCCCTCTTTTTTCATCTGGTCGATCTCCATCAGACCAATACCGGAAGCATCTGCGATAGCAGAACCGGTCATACCTGAGAAAATAAGGGAAATAAATACGTTAACCTGTGCTGTACCACCTTTTAATCTTCCAAGAAGACCATTACAGAAAGAGAACAGCTTGTCTGTTACCTCACCTTCATTCAGCACATTTGCCATGAAAATAAACAGCGGCGCTGCAAGCATGGTATAGTTTGCAAACATGTTACCAGTGATAACGGTAAATACCTGGCCCAGTTTGTCCGGAGCTGCAAGCAGAAAATATGTAATAGAAGCTGCAAGCATGGAAAAAGAAACAGGCATACGGATTATGAAGCAGATCGCCATAACCACAAACAGCATAATAATCGGCATACTCATGATTCTTTTCCTCCTTCCTTGTATTCTTTAAATGCATTTCTGATATTGATACAGGTTCTGACGATGATCTCAGCCAGCATATACATAAATGGTGCAAAAACAACTGTATATGGAAGCTTCAGAACTCCTGTTACCATTTTCTTTCCAACCATGGACTGGAAACACGGTACAAAACAGGTTACCAGCAGGATTAAAAGAAATGTATTGTAAACTACTTTAAAAATAAACTGGGTACGAGGTTTTACAGCATCGTAAACCAGACCAAATACTACGTGTTCATCAGCTTCCATTGCCTTACCAACGCCGAAGAACATGGTCCACATGTAACCCAGAACAGATACCTCATAACTCCATGTTACAGGGGTTTTGAAAAAATATCTGGATACGATTGTTACCATAAAGGTAAGGAAAATTACCAAAAACGTAATGTTTGGGATAAAAACGCCAAGGAAATCGACGATCTTTTTCCCGATCTTTTTGAAATTATCCACAGTTTCCTCTCCTCTCAGATTCACTTTTCTGCCATCGGTTTGTTCCCTTTTGCAGACACTACTGCAAAAGGTTTCACCTGTGCAGACAGGCAAAAAATCTGTTCTTTGTTAAAAAGCCCAGGCCGTACACACAGCCTGGGACTTTTCTTTGTTATAAGTCAGACAGATGTCTCAAGTTTTGCTGTCAATTCATAGCTGATCACTATGTCTTGCCTGTTGTCACGACAATTCGTTTTACTCTTCTGCGGTTGTTGTATCAGCCATAGCCTGGATTTCGTTGTAAAGATCCATATCCCAGTCTTTGATCATATCTTCGTTTTCCATGTACTTAGCCTGAACTTTTTCTTTAAACTCGTTGATGTCAGGATATGTAACAGTAAGTCCCTGCTCCTCAAAGAATTTGATCAGCTCAGCTTCTCTGTCAAGTCTTGCTGTATCGTTTACGTCTCTTGCATATTCCATAGCCTCAGTAACAGCTTCCTGCTGAGCCTCTGTCATGCTGTTCCATGTGTCACCGTTGATACATGGCATGATGGAGTCAACAACGTGGTTTGTGATTGCGATGTATTTTGTTACTTCATAGAATTTTGCACTCTCGATACTTGGAAGCGGGTTATCCTGTGCATCTACAGCGCCAGTCTGAAGTGCAGTATACAACTCACTGAAGGAAAGTGGTGTCGGGTTTGCACCAAGTGCCTCACCAAGGAACAGCCATGCTTCGGAGTTCGGCATACGGAGAAGTAATCCGTTCATGTCATCGTAGCTGTTGATTTCTTTCTCTCTTGTGTTGATTACACGGCTTCCAAGATAGAAGCTGGAAAGAGGTTTGATGTTCAGTGTCTCTTCAATCTGTGGACGGATCTTGTTAAGTCCGATGTCACCGTTGAGAACGCTTGTCATATGCTCATAGGAGCTGAACAGATATCCGGAAGCAAACATGCTGTAGGACGGAATCTGTGTTGCAATTGTCGGGAAGGAAATATATGCCAGATCTGCATCTCCGTTAAGAAGAGCATCAAACTCGTTCTCGGAAGAGAACAGAGAACCGTTGTCGTAGCATTTACATGTTACGGAACCACCGGATAATTCCTCAACTTTATCTGCAAACTCATACATAGCCTCTGTATGGGAGTCACCGCTTACAGATACTGATGTAAAGATCAGCTCTACTGCCGGGTCATTTGCTGCTGCAGCATCTGCTGCCTGTACACTGATGCTTCCTGTTAACAGCATTGTTGCTGCCATAGCTGTTGATAATACTGCTGCCATTAATCTTTTTTTCATTCTCTCATCCTCCTGATTTTTACACACTATGTGTTTTTGTTTCCCTTTTTTCACGTATATTTGTAACCCCAATTACAAATCTTAAGAAATACCTTTCAGCCGGCCTCACGGTCCCCACCGTTCCGGCAGTTATCTCTGATTACTTTCCAAAAAAGCTCTTGCGGAAGGTCTCTGTGATCGCACAGAACTCTTCGATCTCTAATTTCTTGCTTCCTGTAAGAAGCTTATAATCCTGTCTTCTTGACTGAAGTGTCATCGGCACACCTACCAGATTCATATGGTATTTGCTGTTTACCGGATATACCTGGCACTCAACCATGGAAGCAGCGCCAAGGAAGTTCATAAGCTCCTGTGCTTTCTCCGGCTGCTCTTTATAGTTCTTGCAAAGCCATACATAAAGATCCGGATGGAAGTTTGCCATAACTCCTGAGTATCCTGCACATCCCATTTCCATGCTGCGAAGAAGTGTTGCTGCATTTGCATTGAAGATCTTTAATCCGGTGCCCTCAACTGCTTTGCATTTTGCTTCCAGCTGATCAAGATCACAGCAGGTGTCTTTCAGGAATGCAAATTTCTCAGTCTCTGCACACCATTTGAGAAGCTCTGGTGAAAGAAGTCTCTTGTATGGTGCCGGGCACTCATAAACACCGAACATATCTCCATCAATGTGATCCAGAAGATATTCAATATTTTTCTTAGCTACATCTTCGCTCTCGTTCTCTTTTGCAAACTGATTGGAAATGAAAACATATGCATCTACACCGGCATCAATTACAGTCTGAGCTTCGCGGATCTGATCCTCTACCTTCTCAGCGCAATGTCCGGAAGC
>OLRT01002382.1_pt1 | contig 11877 bp, 11 predicted proteins | sample 1672021 | NCBI WGS metagenome assembly OLRT01 (sample SAMEA3136637, study PRJEB25190) | human gut metagenome | reverse complement strand
AAAGTACTATTATATCTAGTGATATTAGCTAAGGGGTAGAGCTTTCAGGCGGAGAGAAACAAAAAATTGCCTTAGGAAGAGCTATGTATAAGAATTCTTCAATGCTTATAATGGATGAGCCAACAAGTGCGTTAGATCCAATCGCAGAAGATGAACTATTGTCAGATATCGTAAATATCGCACACAATAAAAAAACAATATTATATGTATCTCATAGATTATCCAGTTGCAAAAAAAGCGATAAAATTTTAGTGATGAATAAAGGGGAGCTTGTTGAAGTTGGCAATCACGAGGAACTAATGCAATTAAAAAGAGAATATTATAGATTATGGAGTACACAGGCTCAATATTATATTTAAATCTTTACATTGCCTATACAGGTAATTAGTGATTACATTTATCTTATAGGGGATATTTAAATAAAACTCTATCAATTGACAATTATTTATTAATATATGTTTTGTAAAAAAAGATATTATAAAGCAGAATTAAGTAAAAGTATTAGGAGAAGTTTGAAACAAATAAGTAGAAGACAACTAAGAAATAAAGGACATAGCAAATAAACCATCTTTCGGTGGTTTGAAAATCAAATATAGGCACAACACCTAATCAGGTAACAGAAACAGTATCATCTTTGATGACATATCCTCGTTGTTTCAGCAGATTAAGTGCCTGTGAAGTGGTCAATACTTTTGAAGCGTTCACAGGACGTGACTCAAGAAAGCCTTCCGGCGTATATGGCTTTAAATCTGTGAGTATGTGCCAGATAGCGGTCAGGATCATACGACAGATGGCAATGATAGCTTTCTTGTGCCCTCGGCGTGCTTTTATACGTCGATAACGAGTAGTAAATTCAGGATGTTTCTTGGATTTAATTAAAGCATTTGCAACTTGCACCAAAACTGGTTTAAAATAGGAACCAGCACGGGAAATCCTAGTGGATTTGATTTTATGATTGCTTTGATCATTACGAGGACAACATCCAGCCCATGATATGAGGTTTTTAGCTGTGGGGAAGACAGACATATCACCTCCGATTTCAGAGAGCACCTGAATAGCAGTCAATGGGTTCTTATCGAATCCTGGTACGGTTCGTATAAGATTGAGAATGCTTTCATACTTATCACTGAGACGAAAGATTTCCCGTTCTATTTCTGCTTGATGCTTTTCTAATTCATCGATGTGATTCAGACATTGTCTAAGTTTTACAGCCTGTTCCATAGAAATAGCACCATCAACAGCAGCCTGTATTTCTTCAATAGGAGTTTTACACCTGCCGTCAACAAAAGGTGCCACATCAAAAGTTTCCCCAGGGTGTTGTAAAATCTGTTCCGTGATGGAACGTGAAGATTTCCCAAATACATCAGAAAAGACATCGTCAAGTTTAAAGTTGGATACAGTAAGACAATTCTGAGCACGGTTTTTTTCACCGGTAATCATACAGGTAAGTTTGAAACGATATCTTACAAGATCTCTTAACTGACGAATATCAGCTGGTGGTATAAAGGAAGGCTTGACCATACCACACATATATAGATCGCAGATCCATTTCGCGTCTTTGCGGTCAGTCTTATTTCCTTTTTGTGGTTTGGTATATTTAGGATGAGACAGAGTAACCCATAAGTTATTCTTCTCTAAGATATTGAAAACTGGAATCCAATACTTGCCGGTAGATTCCATGCACACATCGTTACAGTTATATTTAACAAGCCAGTCACACAACTCTTGCAATCCTTTAGTAAAGGAAGAAAAGCGAGCTTGCTTATATTCTGTACGTCCGTTGGAATCGGTAATACCAATACAGGCATAGATCCAGGTTTTGTGGACATCAAGTCCGCAACAGTTATTTTTGAGAATTTTAAACGACAATAAAATAACCTCCTGATGATTGTAAGTTTAAAACTGACAGTGACTGGTCATCCGGCAAAATCGAGTCGACTTTGGAAGAGATAAGTTTACGGGCTACGTTATGCGCCAATCATTGATGCCTTAACGGATGACCGACAACATATACAAATGCGAGGTCGCCGCTATACAGCCCCGCCACTCACCTCCACGTGTTCTGTAGTGTGTCAGTCTTATAAAAAGATAATATCAGAAGGAAAATAGATTAGATAGCAAAAGGTCAATGCACTAGTTTCATGACGCATTGGTGCCTTTCGCAGAAAGGCGGATTATACAAATGAAGAAAAAAATTCTGATAATCTCTAATCCTGGAGCAGTAGGCGCTGAAAATTATTGCGAGGGTGTAAAGAAGGATGTGGAAAATTATAAAAAGTATTTTACATCACCTGGAGGGGGAAATTGGTATCTATCCTAGATTGAATGCTTGGAGCAGCCAGATAAAACAACTGTACGACAGAAATTGTCTGATATGAAAAAACTGGATTTTTCAATTGTAATTTTTACCGGACATGAGTATTCGCAAAATGCAAATACATATATTGAATTAAAACCTTCTGAAGGTTCAGAAAATGATATATGTATAGATGAATTAAAGGATACAAAGCAGAAGCGGATTGTTATAGTAGACTGTTGCAGAAAAGAATGGAATCCAATATCCGAATTTAATGAATCATATATGGCTCATATCGAAAAATCATTTTCTGCAGCTCGCGATACAAGGAAAGTTTACGAAAACCGTATTGAAATGTTAGACGTGATGAATATAGTTATGTACAGTTGTGATTGGAATGAAACATCTGGGGATGATTCCCGAAATGACGGATATTATACATCTTCATTATTGAAAGTGTGTTCGGAATACATCGAAAGTGAAAGTTATGTATTTGAGTCTTGCTTTTTGTCGGCAGTAGAGGCTCATGAAAGAACAAAAAACTATGTAGAAAAACTAAAACCAGATCAAAACCCGCAAATTGAAAAGCCACGTAGTGGAGAATATTTACCACTAGCTGTTGTTAGAGGATTTTTGGATTAAGACGAGTATATTAATTTAATTGGTGTATATATTTGAAGGTGACTTATACAATGGCGGGTATAACGAAAGTACTAGAAAAAGAAGTAAACGGTTTACAGGTGAATCTTGCGGCAAAGAAACAGCATTTTAATGAACAGAGAATTAGAAAGTGCAAAAAGAATTATTGAGCCTTAAAAGTTTTCATGGTATCATTATCAAAGAGAAAATAGTGATACCGTGAAAACTTTTTTGTATAGGAGCAGGCGGATGTGTTTCACTTAATGAATACCCTGCCAATTTTCACCAGCAGGGTTGAATGTATCTATAAATACAGATGAAGGAGAATGTATAGTGGGGAGAGTTAGATGGATTCATTTTTCTGATTTGCACTTGGGAAATGATAAAGCAACAGAAACACGTCTTATGAGGCGTGAATTGCCAGAATATATTGCTGGATTGAATCGAAATTTTGACTATGCGTTTTGCACAGGTGATATTCTTCTTGTTGGAATCAATTATGATAAAAAAAGTAAGGAACACCAGTGCCTGATTGAGAAGTACGAAAAAGATTGATTTTGCCAGAACAGTGCCGAATGAAAATAACTTAAAAGGGCAGGTGTGGATGTTCTCCACAACCTGCCCTTTCGTGAGGGGAATGTATCAGAAACCTGTAAGTCGGAATACCATTAATTCGCTTGCAGAGTCGTCGTCACGGTCCTGTGTCATAAGAACCATCACAGAACCATCCTCTGCAACTTTCACATCTTCAATCCAGGGGTATCTGGTTCCAAACATATCGTAGCAGTCTACTTCGGCGAGGAGAGTTCCGTCCTTTGACCAGAAGTAGAATTCTCGCATATTTCCATCTGCTGCAATATAGCCATTCGCTGTCTCTGCTATTCCCGTGAGACTTCCGAAATAAGCAGGATCCTCGTGCTGGTCACCGCCAAGAAGCAGCTGCTGGTTGCCCTCCAGATCATAAACTGCTATTTTCGATGGGGTGTCATCTCCTGCAAGACGTCCGTATACCATAATATGATCATTGCTGATCTCAACCAGGCTGACAAATTTAAAAATACCGGTTCGTGCCTCGTCATCATTCATGGAGGTTAAGATCCAGGGCTCTGTAAGCACGCTGCCGTCCTGGAAGGTTACTTTTTCCGTGTCATAGCCAAGGTAGCTGGTAATGCCCCAGGCACCGGATGGGTGTACAGACAGGTAACCGCTTGTGCCGGTCTCCAATATGGTCTGCCCGTCTTTCATAACGATTCCTTTTCCACCGTTACGGGAAATATAAAGTTTTCCGTCCGTGTCTGTAAAAAGATCCATTCCCTGCTCGTCCATTGTATCAGAAGAAAGAAGATTCAGGGTGCTTCCAGTATATTCGTAAGTTTCCAGAGTATTATTCAGCTGATGATACATCCGGTCTCCAGATATTGCAAACTGGTGACGCATGATCTCAAATCCGTTCTGGGAAACACTAAATGGAATATACTCCGGAGTGACGGTATAATCTCCAACAGCTATACTCTGTGGAGCCGGTGTGAATGGAGTTCCATCCCAGGGGTAAGGTGATTCCACATTGCCAGTGTCCTCTAATTTCAGTTCCAGATTGTTAAAAACATTTCTGACAGAATCATTTTCTTCTCCGGAAATGATAACTTTGTAGGTCACACCGGATGGCTCGTGACGATAAATGTAGTAAATTCTGTCAAAATTGTCTGTGGTTCGTATATAATCCACATCGCCAATGGTTGTTTTTTCAATAGTGCCGTCTGCATAGTCATGAAGATCGATATCGGAGGTCTGCAGATATTTGCGGAAAGAGTAGCTTGATTCTTCATTTGCTTTAATGGTGAAATCATTTTGTGAGCTATCCTTGTCTGCACCTTCGAATACGCTGACAGAGCAGGTGTATTCGTAATCGCTGATATCATTCGGATCATAGCTCCAGTCATCTGGAAGGTTAAGCTTGAACAGGGTTACGTCAATGGTGTTGTCACTTTCTCCATGAACGGTGAGAGCGCTACTGGCAGTCAGAAGCACAAGTCCGGTCACAAGAGGTAGTATTTTCCATATTTTTTTTCTCATATTCAGCACCTCTTTTCTATGTGGAATGTTTTGTATTTTTATTTTCCCAGATTTTGGAGACTTTGTCACTGACACAAATGACAGGTAATCCGTAAGGAAAGCGTTATTGCTGGAAAAAATGCGGATATCCGGAAGCGGCAAATGGGAATAAAAGTAATTTGTCCTGCATAGGCTATTGAAAAAAGGATATTTGGAATGATATCAATTGGCCTGTGTATGATCGTAAAAAATGAGGAGGCGGTACTTCGCAGAATCCTCACGCCGATGAGCAAGCTTGTGGACAAAATCTATATTTGCGATACCGGATCGGTGGATAAAACGAAGGAGATTGCCAGGGAGTTTACCGATGAGGTTTATGATTTTTTGTGGAAAGATGATTTCTCTGCTGCCCGCAATTTTATTACGGAAAAAGCAGATACGGATTATTGGATGTGGCTGGATGCAGATGACGTCATTACGCCGGAAAATCAGGAGAAGCTGCTCAGGTTGAAAGAGAGCATGGATTCAGATACGGATGTGGTTATGATGGATTATGCAGTGGGATTTGATGAATGGGAGCATGTTACGTTTTCTTATTACAGAGAGCGTATTATGAAGACTTCCCGGAATTTCAGATGGCAGGGGCGCGTCCACGAAACGGTTGTTCCTGCGGGGAATATTTTATATTCGGATGTGGTGATTGAGCATCGAAAAATAAAGGCTGGAGAGTCTTTTCGCAATCTGCATATATATGAGCAGATGATTGATTCCGGTGAAAAAATGGAACCGAGACATTTCTTTTATTATGGGCGGGAGCTTTTTTATCATAAGCAATATGAGTATGCAATTTTAATTTTAAAAAAATTTCTGGAAGAACCAGATGGCTGGATAGAGAATAAACTGAACAGCTGTCTGGTTCTTTCCTGCTGTTATCAGGCAATGGGAGAGAATGCAGCTGCTTTTGATATACTTTTTTACAGCTTTACGATGGATGTTCCGAGAGCGGAGATCTGTTGTGAGATAGGAAGATTGTTTATGGAAAAAAGGGAGTATGTGACGGCAGCATATTGGTATCAGCAGGCTCTTCTTGCGCCACGGAAAAAGAAAAACGGCGGTTTTTATATTGCAGACAGTCATGATTTTATACCTGCGATACAGATGTGTGTATGTCTGGATAAAGCGGGAAGGCACAGGGAGGCGTTTGAATTTCATAAAAAGGCAAGAGTATTGAAGCCTCTGCATCAGGCAGTTATTGGAAATGAGAAGTATTTCAGGGATGTTTGGGGGATGGAGTGAGAGGGAAAATTCACCTGTATTGTTAGTATTTCATATATTGATAGTGAATATCTAAGCTGTTATGGGAGAATGTGTATGTTTTTTGATCGTCATAATCAGAAAAATTCTTCTGAAAAGGAAGCTTCCGGTGATATTACCTGTACATCCTGTTTTGGAAACAATAATCGCTGCGGCTGCGATTGCAGTTGTTCGGGACAGGGAGCCACAGGGCCTCGTGGTGCAACCGGTCCTATGGGACCTATTGGTCCAAGAGGGTGTCCCGGTGTGACTGGTCCTATGGGACCAAGAGGATGCCAGGGAGCAGTAGGCCCTGCAGGTCCTATGGGCCCGCAGGGAGAGCCTGGTATGCCAGGCGTTATGGGGCCTGCCGGAGAAGCCGGCCCCGCCGGAGCGACAGGCTCAACCGGCCCAACCGGCCCAGCCGGAGCGACAGGCTCAACCGGCCCAGCCGGAGCGACAGGCCCAACCGGTCCTGTCGGAGCAGACGGCCCGATTGGTCCTACTGGCCCAGCGCCAACTCCGGCAGCGGCAGTAGCAGATGCTACTGGTACAGAGGATGCTGTGACACAGCTAAATACACTTCTGGCAAATCTTCGCGCTGCCGGAATTCTGCAATCATAGTTTGGAGACGAGGCAAGACGTATTTTGAAAGTTTTGTTTTGTTGCATATGTAACTGAGAGAAGGGGCTGGAAATGGAGTGATCCGTTTTTAGCTCTTTTCTTGGTTCGTTTTGTAGTGCAAGTTCTAGGGAAAATAAGAATATGAAAATAAAATTGAAAAGGATTATGAAAAATATATATCTTTTAAATTTTATTCTGTAAATTAGAAAAATTCAGGGATAAATTCATATGAAGATAGACTGACAATAATTGCTTGGTAAAAAACAAATAAATATCTGTATATATTGCAAAAATTAGCCTAATATTATATAATGAATAAAAATAATCAGGAATATATTTGATAGGGAGAGACAATATGGCGAAAAAAGTTACACTGGATGATATTGCTGCGGCAACAAATTTATCGAAATTTTCAGTTTCAAGAGCAATTGCTGGAAAAAGTGGGATTAGTGAGGAAACCAGAAAAGTTGTATTGGAAGCATGTGAAAGGCTGGGCTATGTAAAGAAAGGAAGTCCCTCTGGAAATGAAAAGAAATATGTTCTTTTTGTAATTCCAAAGATTGATGCCAAGGATACTACGTTTTGGATGAAAGTAATTTTAGGCGTGGAAAGTGACTTGACATTGCGAGGATATTCATTACATTTGAAGGTGACAGATCAATCGGAAAATGGCGTAGCAGAAAGAGAACTGGATGGGGCTGCTGGAGTTATTTTTGCAGGACATAAGAGTTTGGAATATATTGATATGCTTCAGAAGTATAATCGCCCCAATCTGGTGCTGACATATCCTCCATATAATTTATTCCCATACGATACAATGTATTTTGCAGATCGTGAGGGAGCATATGCCTTATGTGAACGAATGCTTAAAATGGGGCATAAGAGAATTGCATACTTAGGAAGTGCTGAAAGACCTTCAACTAAGAAAAGATTTGCTGGTGTCAAGGAGGCTATTAGTGAATATGGTGTGGAATTGATTAAAGTTTGGGATCAGAGTGATTCAATAGAATCTGAACAAGTGTATGAGGATCTAAAGCGGATGAAAGAAGAAGGTAGTTTACCTACTTTGATCATGTGTAGTTCAGATGCAAAGGCACAGTCTCTGATTTTTACCTTAAACCGTTTGGGACTGGAGGTCCCTAAAGACATTTCAGTAACTGGATATAATAGTGATCTTGATGAGACAGAAACGATTCCTCTTACCAGTATAGGTTTTAGCAAAAGAGAATATGGAAGACTTGCAGTACATTATCTAATGGAAAAAATGGAAAATCCATGGATTCCGGTTAGAAGAATTTCTATAATCCCACAGTTTAGTCAAGGTGAAACAGCAAGAAAAATTTAAAAAGTTCAATGATTCAGTTACCCTGTGGTTTTTACCACAGGGATTTTTAAAAACAAAACATAATAAATAACATAATTATAAATAAAATTAGGCTAATAAAAAGTTGACAACAAAATAAAATTATGCTAATATGACAATAGAAAAAGGAATGCTATAAAAATGAAAGGAGCTAAAATGGACAAGCCATTATTGAAAGTATGTGGACTTAAGAAAAGTTTTGGTGGTGTTGAGGTTCTTCATTCTATCGATTTTATAGCCGAAGCAGGTAAAGTAACAGCCTTGGTTGGGGAAAATGGCGCAGGAAAATCGACTTTTATGAAGATACTTATGGGAGAATATGACTCTGATGCTGGTACTATAGAACTGAATGGGAAAGAAGTTCATTTTACAGATTCCCATCAGGCACTTTCAAATGGAATATCAATGATTTTTCAGGAAATGTCGCCTTTTCCGAATCTTACAGTTGCTGAAAATATGTATATAGGTAGAGAACCACATAAATTACACTTTCTGAAAAAAAAAGAGCTTCGAGAAAAAGCAAAAGCACAGTTAAAAAAACTAAATATTTCACTGAATATAGATACTCCTGTAAAAAATTTGACCGTATCTGAAATGCAACTTTTGGAGATTGCAAAGGCCGTGTCATATCAATCACAGATTGTAATCATGGATGAACCGACATCAGCACTGACAGATTCTGAGGTAAGAATTCTGTTTGATATGATTGCAAAATTAAAGAAACAGGGGGTTGCAATTATATATATCAGTCATAAACTGGATGAATTGTTTGAAATTGCTGATGTGATTAGTGTTTTAAGAGATGGTCAGATGATTAGTACGCATCCAATAGAGTTAGTTGATCGGGATGTCATGATAAGTGAGATGGTAGGAAGAAAGATTGATAATATTTATCCTACTGTAGAAAAGAAAATTGGAGAGCCTGTGTTGGAAGTGAGAAATTTAAAACGTCAAGGTATTTTTCATAATATAAGTTTTCATTTGAAAAAGGGCGAAATACTTGGAATTGCAGGAATGGTTGGTGCTGGTAGAACAGAAGTTGTTACTTCAATTTTTGGAATTGATAAATACCAATCAGGAGAAATATTTTTGAATGGTAAAAAGGTTGATATTTATAGTCCTAAATCTGCGATTCAAAACCATATCGCTTTAGTACCAGAGGACAGAGCCAGATGTGGTTTGAATCTGGGTGCAACCATTCGGTCAAATATGTGTACTACTATATTGAATAAGACATCAAAGTTTCATGGAGCATTATCGGATTCTAAAGCAGAATATAATTATACTAGGTTGATGATGGATAAAATGCATATTAAAGCGACTGGATCAGAACAGGAAGCAGGCTCATTATCAGGAGGAAATCAACAGAAAATTGTAGTGGGAAAATGGTTATTGACTGAGCCGGAGATTGTTTTTCTTGATGAACCTACAAGAGGAATTGATGTGGGTGCAAAATACGAAATTTACCAGCTTATTCAGAAACTGGCTAAAGAGGGAAAAGCAATCATAATGATATCCTCAGAAATGCCGGAATTGCTTGGAATCTGTGACAGGGTCTTAGTAATGAGAAACGGAGAGATTGCAGGCGAAATGGATGTTGCAGAAGCTACGCAAGAGAAAATTATGTCTGTAATTGTGGGTGAACAATAAAAGATAATGAGGTAAATAAAAGTGGATGATAAGAATGTAAAAAAATTAAAAATTCCGGGCTTTGTTTCAAAATTAGGTATTGTGTTTGTTTTGATCGCATTGGTTATTTTATGGTCGTGTTTGTCCAGTGCTTTTTTTACAGTTAATAATATGCTGCTTATTGTGAAACAGGTAAGTATGTATAGTATTTTATGTGTTGGTATGACATTTGTTTTAATAACAGGTGGAATTGATTTGTCTGTCGGATCTATAGTTGCACTTGCAGCTGTTTTTGCTGCTCATTACTGCTCAGGTGATTATTTGGAAACACCACTTATTGTTCCAATTGCTATTGCAGTTTTTATTGGATTGGGATGTGGGTTGATAAACGGTATATGCATTGCTTATGGAAATATTCCACCATTTATTATGACAATGTGTATGATGTTGGCGGCCAGAGGGGCAGCATATGTGTATACAAATGCAAAAGCAATTTTCAATTTAAATCCTGATTTTGTAAATATTTCAAATGGATTTCTTGGAAGGACATATACAGAAGAGAAGTTAATTGAAAATTATGGAATTCCATATATGGTATTTTATTTTGCAGCAGCTGTATTGATTGGCATTGTTATATTGCATTTTACTACATATGGAAGACGTATTTATGCCATTGGTGGTAATAAAGTTGCAGCTAGATATTCTGGGATTAATACTAAGCTGGTTGAGTGTTCTGTTTATGTTCTTAGCGGATTATGTTCTGGAATTTGCGGGTTTCTGATGGCATCTCGTATTTCATCTGGTAATGCGAACTCAGCGGACGGTTATGAAATGACTGTAATTTCAGCAGCCGTGATTGGAGGCGTTTCTTTATCAGGTGGGGTCGGTTCTATGTATGGTGCCATGATCGGCGTATTAATTGTTGGTGTAATTCGAAATGGTATGGATATTCTTGGAATAAATACATATTTTCAGCAAATATTACAGGCTGTAATAATTTTGGTAGCTGTATATATTGATGGAAAAGTAAATCGAAAAAATAAATAAAATATCATAAAGGAGGAAGTGTAACATGAAAAAAACTTTATCGAGAGGTCTTGCAGGGGCATTATGTGTGGGTTTAATGATTGGAAGCTGTGTTTCAGTAGGCGCAGAAGGGGAAACAGCAGATAATCTTGGCAAAATTTTATTTTTACAGACTCACAACAATAATTCTTTTATGTCCTATATGGGAGAGGTTTTTGTGAAACTTGCTGAGGAAAAAGGGTTTGAAGTAGATCATTTAACAGCCGATTCGGATGAGGGGAAGCAGCTTTCTCAGATTGAACAGGGGATTTCAAGTGGCGAATATGTTGGAATTATCTGTGATTGCACAGGCGAAGGCGTAACTCAGGGATTTAAAGAGGCAAAAGAGGCTGGATTATATGTAATGACATTGCATGAGGGGGTAGAGGACAATACATATGTAGACTGTATTGTTGCATGTAGCCTTGCTGAGACTGGATACGAAGCTATCTCACTGGAAGTAGAAGAATTAGGTGACAATTTTAATCTTGCAATTGTTAATGGTTCTGAAGGTCATGGTGCGACTGTTGCAATCAGAAAGGGATATGACAAAGCACTTGAAGAATATCCAGATATAAATGTTGTTTTTGACGGAGCTGGAAACTGGAATGCAGAAGATGCTATGGCACTTACTGAAACCTGGTTTTCATCAGGAGAAAAGATCGATGGAATCGTTTGCATGAATGATGGTATGGCAACTGGTGTGCGTCAGGTAATGCGAGATAATGGAGTTTTAGGAACAATACCGATTTATTCAAACGATTGTGAGGAGAACACTTTGCAGGCTATTGAAGCTGGTGAGCAGAGTGGTTCCTTTGACATGAATGCTGAAGCACAGTGTACTGCAGCTTTGGATGCAATGGCAAATCTTATTGCAGGAGAAAAGATAGAGGAAAAAGAAATTTATGTAGATCCT
>OLRT01002370.1_pt1 | contig 11901 bp, 9 predicted proteins | sample 1672021 | NCBI WGS metagenome assembly OLRT01 (sample SAMEA3136637, study PRJEB25190) | human gut metagenome | reverse complement strand
ATAACCTCATTCCGCATCAGACCATTTTGGAAAACGTGGAGCTGGCGCTCACGCTTACGGGCGTGGGACATGCCGAGCGCCGCCAGCGTGCGCGCGAGGCGTTGGAGAAAGTTGGCCTGGGCGAGCATGTTAACAAGCGCCCGAGCCAGCTATCGGGCGGACAGATGCAGCGCGTGGCCATCGCCCGCGCCCTGATCAACGATCCCGAGATCGTGCTGGCAGACGAGCCGACCGGCGCTTTGGATTCAACGACATCCGTACAGGTCATGGACCTGCTCAAGGACGTGGCGCGCGACCGCCTGGTCATCATGGTCACGCACAATCCCGAGCTGGCGTACCAATATGCCACGCGCATCGTCAATCTAGCGGACGGCAAGATCACCGACGATTCCGACCCCTTTGATGCTGCTAAGGCCGCGCGTCGCGAGGCAAAGCCTACGCGCAAAACCTCGATGAGCTTTGTGACGGCGCTGGGGCTTTCTGCCCGGAACCTCATGACCAAGAAGGGCCGCACGGCCATGACTGCCTTTGCGGGCTCGATTGGCATTATCGGTATCGCGGCGATTCTGGCGCTGTTCAACGGCGTAAACGGCTACATCAAAAAGGTCGAGGAGGATACGCTCTCGAGCTACCCGCTCACCATTTCCAAGCAGGATTACGACCTGTCGTCCATGATGGGCGGACGGGGGGCTGCGGATGATGAGGCGTCCAACGGCGGGGATTTATCCGACGGTACTGGTGGCAAAGCTAAGGGAACCGATAAGATCCCCGTGGTTACGGCCGTAAAGGACATGTTTGCAAGCGTTAAGTCCAACGACATGACGAGCTTTAAGGCATGGCTCGATGCCGGTGGCGACGGCATCGATAAAGAAGTCAACGCCATCCAGTACGGCTACGGTGTATCGCCGGTTGTCTATCGTGCCGGCAAGGGCGATGAGAAGCCTGTCCGGCTGGTGCCCAACGCCATGACCGAGGCCATGGGCGGAGGTGCGAGTTCGGCGGCAACGGTGAGCATGGAATCCATGGGAACCTCGGTCTTTAACGAGATGATTGACGACCAGAGCCTGCTCGACAGCCAGTACGATGTCGTCGCCGGTCATTGGCCCACGTCTGCCAACGAAGCCGTGATGGTGCTTTCGAGTCGCGGTACGGTGGGCGACTACACGCTCTACAGCATCGGTGCGCTGGATATCAATGAGCTTAACAATCTGGTTAACAGCGCTATGACGGCTGACGGTGGGGTCGAAGCGCCCGAGACCGGTACCGACTTTACCTACGACGATGCGCTGTCTACCACGTTTAAGGTGCTGTCGCCGGCCGATGCGTATCGCAAAAACGAAGAGACCGGCATGTGGACTGACATGTCTGGCGACGCCGACTTTATGACGGCCAAGGTTGCCGACGGTATTGACGTGCACATTGTGGGCGTGGTGCGACCTAACGAGACCGCCAACGCGAGCGCGTTGTCCCCGGGCATTGCCTACACGCATGCGCTGACCCGCCAGCTTATGGAGCGCGCCGCCGATTCGCAGATTGTGCAGGAGCAACTCGCCCACCCCGAGACGGATGTCTTTACGGGCAAGTCTTTCGATGAGCTGCAAGGCGAGGCCAAACAGGGCGTGGACCTGGGCAGCATGTTCAGTGTGGACGAGGCAGCGCTGAAGAGCGCGTTCTCGTTCGATGCGTCTGCGCTCTCGGGTGCGGCCAGCGGTATGGACCTGTCTGGTCTTGACTTGTCCGGGCTGGACATTGACCTTTCGGGCGTTGGTAAGGACATCGACTTCAGCGACATCATGGCCAAAGCGCCAGCCCCAGATTTCTCGGGTATCTTTGACGGTCTGGAACTTACGCCCGAGCAAATGCAGCAGGTGGGAATGCTTGCCAACCGGCTGTTTGAGGGCTTTTTGCAGTCTGATCAGTTTAGGGTGCTGACACCCGAAGATCTTAAAGACGCGTCAAAGCTCGCTGCCGCATTCTCGACGTATCTTGAGAATGATACTGCGGCCCAGCAAATCCTGGCCCAGCTCAAAGCGCTCGGCGGCGATGCTCTGGCCGAGCGCCTGCAGCAGGCGATGACCGACTATGTCCAAAAGCAGCTGGCTCCGTATCTGCAACAGGCAATGGACCAGGTGACCAAGACAATCAGCGACCAGATAGCGACAACGGTATCGTCCCAGCTTAAAGCGGGCGCGGCAGGGCTCATGGGTCAGATGGCGACGCAGATGTCTTCGAGTTTTGCCAACCTGGCGAGCGCCATGCACGTGGATGGGAGTGCCTTTGCTCGTGCTATCCATTTCAACATGGACGCCGAGGACCTGAGCTCGCTCATGATGAGCTATGCGAAGGCATCGAAACTCACCTACGACAACAACCTGACCACGCTGGGCTATGCAGACGAGGCAGACCCCATCTCGGTCAAGATTTTCCCGCGTGACTTTGAGGCTAAGGAGCGTGTGCTCGATCACATCGATGCGTACAACAAGCAGGTCAAAGCCGTCGGCCACGATAAGCAGGCGATCTCGTACACCGACTACATGGGTATCATCATGGGCTCGGTGACCGACATCGTGAACACCATCAGCTTGGTGCTCATCGCATTCGTGAGTATCAGCCTGGTGGTGAGCTCCATCATGATCGGCATCATCACCTACATCAGCGTGCTGGAACGCAAAAAGGAGATTGGCATCCTGCGTGCGATTGGCGCGTCGAAGCGCAACGTGGCCAACGTATTCAATGCCGAGACCTTTATCGAGGGCCTCATCGCCGGCGTCTTTGCCATTGTCGTTGTGATGGCCGTGAGCTTTCCGGTTAATGCCTGGGCGCTTGCTGCCAAACAGGTGCCCAATCTGATGAGCCTGCCCGTGCGGGATGCGCTGGTGCTCATTGCAATTTCGGTACTGCTGACGGTTGTCGCTGGCCTGCTGCCGGCCCGCAGCGCATCCAAAAAAGATCCCGTGGAGGCCCTGCGCTCTGAATAATGTGACAAGGGACGGTCCCTTTGTCACATTGAGCGGCTTGTGAATTCGAGGTCTAATACTTTTCCGAGAAGTGAACGAGTCAAAATGGACCCCCGAAGCGTCGACACTTTTGAGATGCAATTTCCTGCGGTTTTGATTGTTGAATCCTGCGGTTTTGGCGTCAGAAAATGTCGATGCTTCGGGGGTCCAAATACAGCCGTTCACTTCTCGGAAAAGTATTAGACCTCGAGATATAGACGATGTTTGCGAGCGGCAATTAGAGTGTAAGCCTTTAGTTCTTCTTTGCAGAGAGCATGAGCCTAATTTCCGGGTGGGTGTATTCGTCGAACTCTTCCTTGGGCTCGGTGTCAAAGGTGTAGTACGACTTGATAGATTCGTCCTCCGTCTTGATGCTGATTTCTTCATATAGGGATCCGGCTAAAAATGCCTGTTTAAATTCATCCGACAGGCTGCATGGCGTGAGGAGGTCCGGTGTGGCAACGGAAATGTCCAGCCCGTAGAGCGGGGCGCAGAGCGTCGCGATATCCTGCTCGGCGCGGGCGAGGTTGTCTGCAAGGCTTGCCTCGGGGTCGATCTGACTGGTGTAATCGACGTCCGTGAGCATGCCGTCTGCATCGAAAGAAAGGTAGACATAGGCTGCTTGAGCGCCGAGGTCATTATCGCGCAGATAGCCGATAATGCGGTAGCCGTAGTCGTGATACGACTCGTATGGGTCGTCTGCCGCGACGCGTTCGCACACGGGCTCCAAGGCATCTTGCGCGATGGCGAGCTGCTCGGCGGCTGCAGCCTTTCTTGCCTGAAGCTCGTTATTTCCCTGGACAAACTGCGGGATGTAGACGCCAAGCAGCACAATGACGGGCAACACCGCGAGAGCCATGATCTGCTTCTTGACGCTTGGGATCGTCACGCCGTATGCGTTTGCCATGGCCTCGGCATTGCTCGAGGTTTCGGCCAGCACGTCTGCCGCCGTGGCGAGTGCCCCTACGGCGCTGGCAACCTCGGCGGCACCGCCCAGGTTGCGCGCGAGATCGTTGTCGCTGTTCTTGAGCAGGCGGCCGGCAGCTTGCGTGGCAAGTACGCCGGCGACCTCCGCGGAACGGTCCTTGTTGGTCTGGGCTACCGCAAGCCTGCCCTGCAGCTCCTTCCACTGTTTGCCCTGCATCCCAAAGCGTGGTGCAAGGGCGCAATAGCAAAAGATGGCGAGCTCGATTACGGTGAGTGCGATGGCGGTATATATGCCCGCGGGTTGGAATTCCTTTTGGTGGAACGCGATATCGTTGATCATTTGGAGCGGCAACATCAACAGGCATGCTACGAACGACATGATGAGTGCGGTCGCTGCGATCTTGGGGTATGTGCAGTACCGCTGGATGCGTTTCTCTTCTTGTTCGGTGAGCTGCTGCATGGGGCCTCGACTCTCATCGTTTTTCGGGGGCGATGCGCACACGCTTTTGAGTATAGATGAGTGGAGGATGTCTGTTGTTCATACATAGCGGTCAACAGCGTGCTGTTGGCGATCGTTTGATCGTGGGCGCCATTCACCTTCGTTGCACAGCGACGACTGGTTGGCTGGTTGGCGTCAAGTAACCGCCTCCGCCTTGTGGGCCGCCTCAAGGACAAGGCATAATGCATGTGACAAAGGGGCGATTCCTTTGTCACGTTCGTTGATCTGAGAGTAGATGTTGATGATTCTATCGTTGGCCCCCATGGAGGGGATTACCGGGCATGTGTTCCGTCGCGTGCATGCGGAGTGCTTTGGCGCGCTCGATTGTTATTACACGCCGTTTTTGCCGCCGCCGCGGGTGGGAAACCGCTTTGGCGGCAAGGCGCTTAAGGAGATCGATCCTGCCAACAACCAGGGGCTCAACGTAGTGCCTCAGCTGATGTCCAAGAATGCGGACGAGTTTGTGTGGGCGGCACAGGTGCTCGCCGACATGGGCTACCGCGAGGTCAATCTCAACCTTGGCTGCCCCTCGGGGACGGTTGTTGCCAAGGGCAAAGGATCGGGCTTTTTGCGCAACTTGGATGAGCTCGAGGTGTTCTTGTGTGATGTGTGCGAGCGCTCGCCGTTGCCGGTATCGGTAAAAACCAGGCTGGGGCTGGAGAGCGACGACGAATACGAGCGCGTACTCGATCTATATTGCCGCATGCCGCTGGCAGAGCTGATCGTGCATCCGCGCGTGCAGAAGGACCGTTATGCGGGCTCGCCGCGCAAAGAGTTTTATGGCGAGACGCTGGAGCGTGCGCCGTTCCCGGTCGCCTACAACGGCGATATTTTTGATCTTGAGGATATGGACGCGCTGGTGGAGGCCTATCCCGGCACGCGCCATGTGATGTTGGGGCGTGGCCTGCTCGCGAATCCCGCTCTGGCTCGCATGGTCAACGGCGGCCTTGCTGCCACGGCAGCCGAACTGCAGCGTTTCCACGACACACTGTTTGCGGCCTATGCAGAAGAGATTGGCGGTAACGCGGTCTTTCGTATGAAGGAGTGGTGGTTCTACGCCAAGTGCGCTTTCGCCGACCCCACTACCGTCCACAAGCTCGTACGTAAGACCAAGAAGGTCGACGAATACCGCGCCGCCGTCGAGCGCGTCTTTCGCGAGCAGCCACTTGCGCCCATAGCCCGCTTCCACGGCTAGCTAGTCATTGGGGACGTTCTTTAACGACTAGTCATTTAAGAACGTCCCCAATGACTACCTCTGCAAAAAACTGTACACCAGCATCCAAAGATGTCGAAAAATGTCGACTTTGGATGCTGGTGTACATGTTTGGGTCGGCGGGGGGAGTGGAGTCTAGGCAATCATTGCATCAAGTGTTATGAGCTCCCTGAGCCGTTCCGTGCGCGTTTGCCCATGGCGTTTGGCTTTTTCGTCAAACGCCTCAAGAACCGATTCGCCCACACGTGCCGACAAGACAGCGCTCGGCTCATCAGAGATCGGCGGCCTTCCCAGCTTAACGGTGCGGCCTTTCGGCCATTCATCTTTTTCGTAAGCTTCCGCGGCTTTCTCTAACTCTCCAGGGGCAAATCCCATCATTTTTTCAAGCTGCTCAGCATCCATGGCGCCTCCTATCGATCGACATAATGTCGAGCGCTGGTTCTCGGATTCCCTTTTTTGTATACAGTTTTGTAGACAAAAATACAAGCAGTTTATCGGGACAATTAGCTTGTTTTGATCCGCCTGCTCGATAGGAAATGAGCATTGACGGCTTCGATACTCCTTTGCTTTTCAGCTTGGAATTTGGATGCTCGTTGAACTTCCGGAGGGGAGCGTTTTATTAAGCTATCGAGATTCTGGGCAGGAGCTCTCACCGGTCTTCGATAGTGGGACCAGCTTAATTCGCGACACAGTGTGTCGCGAATTGGAGTAGTCGTTGGGTGTCCTTCAATGGCTAGTCATACAAGAACGTCCAAGTGCCGGATTTTGTCATTTAGTATCGTTCTCAGCGACTATTCTGGAGGGTCGTGGTCAATAAAGGGCAAATATGAGTACTGTTGCCATTATGGTTGCATTTATTTTGCTATAAATAGTAGCTACTGATGAGATTTGTTCCCATTAGGAGCTACGTTTATTGAACATATGAGGAGAAATAACGTCGTCTGCGGACGAGTGGAACGTTGAATAGTTCCTGAAATGATCAAAATTGCTGCTACTAAACAGGTAGCAGTACTCATATTTGCCCTTTTTTGACCATAGCTCCCTCGGAAACTCTTTCCCGAGGCATCAAACAGCCATAATCCAAAGGTCGCCTCAAACAATTAGCCGGTTAAGAGCGTCCATGGCTACCCAAAAGTTGTACGCCAGCATCCAAAGATGTCGAAAAATGTCGACTTTGGATGCTGGTGTACATGTTTGGGTCGTATAGGTTGGGGCGAGCCGGTCGCAGCGCGAGTGTTAGAGCAGGTTCTTCTGGACCCACGCGATGATGTCGCTCGATTCGTAGAGTGGCTTGCCGTCGATGAATAGGCAGGGAACCTGGCGTTTTCCGCCGACGGCGATGAGTGTCTGCTCGGCATCGGAATCGGTCGAGATATTACGCTCGGGAATGGTCACGCCGTTATCGGCAAGGAAACGCTTGACCTTTATGCAATACGGGCAGCCGGTCATAACGTAGAGCACGAGCTCGTGATTAGTAGCCATAGGTCTCCAATCGGTTGAGGTTTTGATTGAAATACCCAAAGCCGCCGCGGTCTATGCGCGCGTCAACGACAACTCGATGGCCTGTACCAGAAACGCCGTGGCTCCGGTGCCACAGGGCTTGTCGTAGTAGTCGATAAAGCGCCGATCGGCAAAATAGCCGTGGGCGAGGCCCAGGTATGCTTCGTCTTGGGGTTCGTGTCCCCAGTTGAGACCAATCCAACGACGATGCATCGCGACAAGTTTGCGAGCCTTGCTTCCGTCCGCATCGCCATCGCCCATGGCGATCGATAGCTGGCCCAGAACAGCGCGTTCAAGTTCCTTCATGTCGTTCCATGTCTCGGGGCCCATGTCCAGCAGCGCTTCGTTTGCCGCATCGATAGCCTCATCGCCATAGCGCGCCCGGGCTTCGGCACCGTAGCGCTCCTCGTTTTCCTGCACGGTGCGCCAGCGCTCCAGTTGCGGCAGGACGGCGCCCATGAGCGAGACGGCTTCGTCGAGCGACATGCCGGTGTTTTGCGCCAGCCGCGGGGCACAATCCTCGATCATTGCTTCCATCGTGGTGTCGTAGGTGTACTTGCCGTGGTCGTAGCACCACTTGCAGTAATGGTCGGTCGTGGCGCCCGTGGCATCGGTGCCGCAGTCATCGGGCGTGAGTATCATGCCGCAGCTCTGGCAATAGTGCTCGGGCATCTCGAGCAGATGAGACAGAGGCTCGCCGGTTACGGCGGCGATGAGCTTCATCATGTCGATGCCCGGCGTGACCTCGTCGCGCTCCCAACGGCTGACGGCTTGGCGTGTGACGAAGAGCTTGGCGGCGAGCTGCTCCTGGGTAAGGTGATGGGCGCGACGGATGGCAATGAGCTTTTCTGCAAAGGCCATAGCGGCTCCTTTCTGCTGGTTGATGGCTTAAGCATACGCGGCAGCAGGTGCCCTTCCAAGCAACCGTTGGTTGCACGACGGGGAACCGCGGCGAAGAATTGCGCGCAACGCCCCACACCTCCATGCCGTACAATGACCGGCATGGAACCTATCGCACACATACATACCGACCTGCCGCAGAAGTTCGGCATTCCGCGCAACAGCTTTTTGGCGCCTCATCTGCAGGGACGCATTGTTTTTGAGCCGGAATTTGCCTCCAATGCAGCGGTTGAGGGTTTGGACTCCTTCTCTCACCTGTGGCTGCTGTGGCGCTTCGAAAACGGAACGCCCGGCGGCACGGCTAAGGACATAGCTGCCGATGCCAAGTCGCAGGACAGGTCCGGCACCAACGTCAAGTGGTCGAAGACCGTGCGCCCGCCGCGTCTGGGCGGAGCCGAGCGCGTGGGTGTCTTTGCCACGCGCAGTCCGTTTCGCCCTAATCCCATCGGGCTTACCTGCGTCAAGCTCGATCGCGTTGAGCTCACCGGCAACGGCCCCATCATCCATGTGCTGGGGGCCGACCTGCGCGACGGCACGCCCATCTACGACATTAAGCCCTACATTCCGTTTGCGGACTGCCACCCGGATGCAACGGGCGGCTGGATTGAGGACGCTCCGTGGCAAGAGCTCGACGTCGAGTTCCCGCAGGCGCTGCAAGACACAGTCCCGCCCGCAAAGCTCCCCGGCTTGGTCGAGGTCCTTCGTCAAGATCCACGCCGTGCAGGCAGCAAACACGAGCCAAACCGCGTCTATCACCTGGCCTTCGCCGGGCTCGACATATCGTTTACGGTCGACGGAGCCAGGTTGACGGTAACCGCCATCAACGACACGCGGGGCTAACCTACCATTCGTCCGCACCCGTCAAATTAAGCGCCAAACCCCATGCCAAAATCGCCTACGCTGGTGGACAATAACGCCTACCAAAACAATCCACTTCGCACGGGAGTCCAGCATGAAATACGACTTCACTTCAATCATCGACCGCCACGGCATGGACTCCATCGCCGTTGACTCTTGGGGTGAGATCCCCGGTATGGCTCCGAACGCACCCGATGAGGGCTTCGACCGCATTCCCATGTGGGTGGCCGATATGAATTTTGCCACGGTGCCCACGGTCCAGGAGCACATCATTCAGCGCGCCCAGCATCCCATGTTTGGCTACTTTAATCCGCGTCCCGAGTACTTCGACCGCATCATCGAATGGCAGAGCCGCCGTAATGGCGTCGAGGGCCTGGCACCTGAGCATATCGGCTACGAAAACGGCGTGCTGGGCGGCGTCGTGTCGACGTTGCGCGCGTATGTCCAGCCGGGCGATGCGGTGCTGGTCCACAGCCCCACCTACATTGGTTTTACCAAGTCTATCGAAGCCGCGGGCTATCGCATTGTCCACAGCCCGCTTAAACTCGACAACCAGGGCGTGTGGCGTATGGACTTTGAGGACATGGAGTGCAAACTCGCCCAAAACCACATTTATGCCGCGGTGTTCTGCTCGCCGCACAATCCCTGCGGCCGCGTATGGGAGCGCGACGAGATCGAGCGCGCCATGGACATCTATCGCCAGCACGATTGCGTGGTGATCTCGGACGAGATTTGGTCCGATATCATCCTGCCGGGACACAAGCATATCCCGACGCAGTCGGTGAGCGAGGATGCCCGCATGCGCACGGTTGCCCTCTATGCGCCGAGCAAGACGTTTAACCTGGCAGGTCTGGTCGGCAGCTACCACATCATCTACAACGAGACGCTGCGCGACCGCGTGTGCGCCGTGTCCAACAAGACCCACTACAACGAGATGAACGTCCTCTCCATGCATGCGCTTATCGATGCCTATCAGCCGCAGGGCTACGAGTGGGTGGACGAGCTCAACCAGGTGCTTGCCGGCAATATCGAGTACTTCTGCACGTATGCAGAAAAACACTGGAAGGGCGTCGCGTTTTCACGTCCGCAGGGCACGTACATGGTGTTTCTGGACTGCACCGAGTGGTGCCGCGAGCATGGCCGCGATATTCAGTGGTTGCTCGACGAGGGGGCGCGCGTGGGCGTGGGATATCAGGACGGCCGCCCGTTTCACGGGCCCTGCCACATTCGCGTGAATCTGGCGCTGCCGCTTTCGCGCGTAAGGGAAGCGTGCGACCGCTTGGACCGCTACGTTTTTAATGCACGGTAAGTGAGCACTGCATGCGGGGCCTTCTGCCAAGCCGGCTGGAAGGTCCCGCATGGTAAAACGTCTGTAACCATTGGGCGCTCGAGTGGTTTTGTTTGCTATTATTTTTTACCATTTCAGTCTGTGAATAGGATCTTCTGGAGCTCGATGAAAAGACCCCGCCGCTCGGTTGCCATATCGTTGTTTGTCGCGCTTGCGGTAGCGTGCACCTTTGTCGTAGCGATGGCCGGCTGTTCCGGGTGTAATGACGAAGCCTCGACGTCTGTATTAGAAGGTCTGGACGCCTCGCAAGTCAAAGACGACAATCTTAAGACGCTCAACGTCGGCAGCGACCTCTATCCACCGTTTGTGTATACCGACGAGTACGGCGATATCGTTGGCCTGGACGTCGAGATATTAACCGAGGCTTTGGCCCGCATTGGTTACAAGCCAAAATACCAGATGATCGATTGGGAAAAGAAGAAAGAGCTGCTGGTGAGCGGCGAACTCGATTGTGTCATGGGCAGCTTTAGTATGACGGGTCGCGAAAACGAATATCGTTGGGCCGGCCCGTACCTTGCGAGCCGCCAGGTGGTCGCGGTCGATCCCCAGAGCGATATCTACACGCTTGCCGATCTTGAGGATAAGATCGTGGCGGTTCAGTCCACCACCAAGCCCGAGGGCATTTTGCTCAATCGCACAAATGAAAACGTTCCGCAGATCAAGGAGCTCTACTGCTTTTCGGACCGTTCATGCCTGAACCCCGCGCTCGCCGAGGGTCTGGTCGATGCCATCGCCGCGCATGAGTCCTTGTTGCTCACCTACGAAAAGGACTATGGTGTGACATATCGCATTTTGGATGAGCCGCTGCTAAAGGTTGGTTTGGGCACCGCTTTCGATATCAACGATACGCGTGGCATCGACGTCAAGCTCACTCATGCCTACCAAGAAATGCTTGCCGATGGCACCATGGAACGCCTAGTGTCAAAGTACTTTGATGACCCTTCGCCATTTTTGAATGTGGAGGGCCTGTCATGATCGATGCGCCCGACCACGCCGCTCAGGAGCGGACCAATCGTTCGGCAGGGGCATGGCTCCTTGTCGCTCTGCTGGGGATAGCGCTCTCGGTTGCTGCCGGCATGATGAGCTACGGTTACATGACGGCCCAGGCCGAGCAGCGCTTTGCCGACGTTGTCGATTACGTGGCGACGCAGAGCCTTTCCTACGATGCATTCAACAGCGCCTATACGACCAAAAACCTGATTCGCGTTATGGAGATTGCCGGAGAGGCTGCCCGCGATATGGAGCGCGACGGTTCGGTGGATAACGCCACGCTGGAGCAATATGCCGACCAGTTCAACGTGAGCGCACTGATCGTGACGGACGCATCGGGCAATTTGGTGTCCGAGTCCTCGACCGATGGCGTGGGCTACGAGTCGCTCACTACGTATCTCAAAGAATCACCCGTGCTGGAGGTGGAACTCATCCGCTTAAGTCCTATACCGCCCGCATCACGCTTGCGGATGATTCGGTCGCAGACATTGGCTGCGTGTCTCGGCGGGATGGCGAGGGCGTCGTTATCGCGGTAAGGCATCAGGGCGCGAAGGCGGTCGCGAGTAATACGCTCAAACTGCAGAGCCTGCTCGATGGTTATGAAACCATCGATAACGGCAATATCGTGATCGAAAGCGACGGCAAGGTCGTTGCGACCAATGCCGTTGAA
>OLRT01002369.1_pt1 | contig 11906 bp, 10 predicted proteins | sample 1672021 | NCBI WGS metagenome assembly OLRT01 (sample SAMEA3136637, study PRJEB25190) | human gut metagenome | reverse complement strand
CGGATCGGACAGGCATTTACGGTATGCTTGGCGGTCAGAGTGTCGACGTGGAAAACGACGGCAAACCGATCGATAAGGCAACGCTGGATTATATCTATGAACACAAGACTTCTGCGCTGCTTGAAGCATCCATGATGACCGGTGCCGTACTTGCAGGTGCCGATGAAGAACAGACGAAACTGATCGGGGAAGCTGCGTCGGCAATCGGTCTTGCTTTTCAGATTCAGGATGACATTCTGGATGTGACCTGTACCAGCGAAGAACTTGGCAAACCGGCACACAGTGATGAAAAAAACAACAAAGTTACGTATGTGACCTTATTTGGAATCGAAGAAGCGTCTGCGCAGGTTAAGAAATTTTCTGAAAAAGCAGTCGAGATTCTGGACAGACTGAATAATAAAAACGAATTTCTGGAGGCTCTGGTCAGAGAGATGGCAGAGCGCAGGAAATGAAAGAGGGATACGAAGGATGCTGGAAAAGATCAATAAGCCAAATGATATACACAAAATTGCGCTGGCGGATTTTCCACAGCTTGCAGAGGAGATCCGACAGTTTCTGATAGAATCCGTAAGTCACACAGGAGGCCACCTGGCATCCAATCTTGGCGTTGTGGAACTGACGATGGCACTTCATAATGTTCTGGAATTTCCGGAAGACAGGATCGTATGGGATGTAGGACATCAGGCATATACACACAAGATTCTGACCGGAAGAAAAGAAGGGTTCAAAAATCTGCGTAAAGAAGGCGGCATGAGCGGCTTTCCGAAGCGTTGTGAGAGCGACTGTGACGCATTTGATGCAGGACACAGTTCCAATTCTATTTCGGCAGGTCTGGGCTATGTGCGCGCCAGAGATCTGCAGGGACAGAAATATCGTGTGGTATCTGTGATCGGAGACGGCGCACTTACCGGAGGAATGGCATATGAAGCATTAAATAATGCGGCAGAACTCAAGACAAATTTTATCATTGTCCTGAACGATAATAATATGTCTATTTCTAAAAATGTCGGCGGCATGTCGTCTTATCTGAGTGCGCTTCGTACAGCAGAAGTCTACACCGGCATGAAGATCAATGTGACGAAAACACTTAAGAAGATCCCGAAGGTGGGAACGGCTGTCGTAGATACGATGCGCCGCACAAAGAGCAGTATCAAGCAGCTCATCATACCGGGCATGCTTTTTGAAAATATGGGACTGACCTATCTGGGACCGGTCGATGGTCATGATATGCGTCAGATGATGAAACTTTTTAACGAGGCAAAGCGGGTTGAAGGCCCGGTTATCGTTCACGTTCTGACACAGAAGGGACGTGGCTACGAACCGGCAAGTCTGCATCCGGATCAGTTCCATGGCACAGGGCCGTTTGATATCCGTACCGGCAGACAGCTTACTGTGAAAAAAGGACCTTCGTGGACGGATGTTTTTTCAGATGTAATGGTGCGCCTGGGCAGAGAAAATCCGAAGCTTGTGGGCATTACTGCGGCTATGAAAGCAGGCACCGGCCTTGTGGCTTTTGAGAAAGCATTTCCGGACCGCCTTTTTGATGTGGGGATCGCAGAGGAACACGCAGTCAGCTTTGCAGCAGGACTTGCGCTGGGCGGAATGATCCCGGTCGTTGCAATTTACTCGTCATTTCTTCAGAGGGCAGTGGATCAGATGCTTCATGATGTCTGTATGCAGAATCTGCATGTGATTTTTGCAATCGACCGTGCAGGACTGGTAGGCGCAGACGGTGAGACGCATCAGGGCTGTTTTGACCTGTCATATCTGACCATGATGCCGAACATGACGGTCATGGCACCGAAGAATGGCAGAGAACTCGAAAAAATGATGGAATTTGCCGTACATGCGGCAGGGCCGTGCGCGATCCGTTATCCGAGAGGAACAGCATATCAGGGACTGGAAGACTTCGAAAGCCCGATCCGTTACGGCAAGAGTGAGATCCTTTACAGGGGCAAAGATACCGCAATTCTTTCTGTGGGAAGTATGACGGAAGTCTGCGAACAGGTTTATAAAGAAATGAAAAACAGGGGTGAAGCTCCGACATTTGTCAATGCAAGATTTGTAAAGCCTCTGGATACCGAACTTCTTGATGAACTTGCAAAGAATCACAAACTCTTTGTGACAGTAGAAGAAAATGTAAAAAATGGCGGATTCGGAGAACATGTGGCAGCTTATATGGAAGCCTGTCATCCGGAGGTACGTGTGCTTCCGCTGGCAATCTGGAACCGCTTTGTACAGCATGGAGAAATCGCCAGTCTGCGGGCCAAGATCGGCCTGTCAGCACCGGAGATTCTGAATGCAATAGAGGAATATGAGGAGCAGGAATGAAGAAAAGACTGGATCTTTTGATGATGGAGCGTGCGCTGGCACCTTCCAGAGAAAAAGCAAAAGCATATATTATGGCAGGAAATGTTTATGTGGATGGCCAGAAAGAAGACAAAGCAGGAACCATGTTTCAGGAAACTGTAAAGATCGAAGTGCGCGGAAATACACTTCCGTATGTAAGCCGCGGCGGTCTGAAACTGGAAAAGGCGATGAATCATTTCGGTGTGGAACTGGATGGAAGAGTCTGCATGGACGTAGGGGCATCTACCGGTGGATTTACAGACTGTATGCTTCAGAACGGAGCAGTAAAAGTATATTCTATCGATGTCGGATATGGACAGCTTGACTGGAAACTCCGTAATGACCCGCGTGTGGTCTGCATGGAAAAAACAAATATCCGCTATGTCATTCCGGAAGATATTCAGGAACCGGCACAGTTTTCATCAATTGATGTTTCCTTCATTTCACTGACAAAAGTACTTCTTCCGGTAAGAAATCTTCTGACGGAAGACGGAGAGATCGTCTGTCTGATCAAACCGCAATTTGAGGCCGGACGTGAAAAAGTCGGCAAAAAAGGTGTGGTAAGAGATCCGGCAGTACATCTTGAGGTCATCGAAAAAGTAATTGCCTATGCGTCCTCGATCGCGCTGGAACCGAGACATCTTTCTTTCTCACCGATCAAGGGACCGGAGGGAAATATTGAGTATCTGTTACATCTTAAGAAAAGACCGGAAGGAGAAGTGATCGAATCTTCTCTTGAAGCAGAACCGGAGCAGGTAGTGCGGGAGGCGCATGATCAGCTCGATTAAGGAAGGCAGAAGAGATGGACAAGTTTTATATCATAACAAATCGTGACAAAGATCAGAATCTGAGATTTACGGAGGAGATCGTACAGTATCTGAAAGAACACGGAAAAAAATGTCAGGTGCAGCAGGCGGAGCGTAAGACAGAGGGCACATATCATTATACAGATCCGGAACTGATCCCTGAGGGAACACAGTGTATTCTGGTACTCGGAGGAGACGGAACGCTTCTTCAGGCAGCGCGTGATGTGGTTCACAGAGAAATCCCGATGCTCGGAGTGAATCTCGGTACGCTCGGCTTTCTTGCGGAAATCGATAAGCCATCGATTTATGCGGCGCTGGATAAACTTTTTGCGGATGACTACGAAATAGAAGAGAGAATGATGCTTACCGGAACGGTATGGCGTGGTGATAAAATCATAGGGCAGGATGTGGCACTGAATGATATTGTGATCAGCAGAGTGGGTCCCCCTCTTCGTGTAGTTGGATTTAACAACTATGTGAATGACGGTTACCTGAATTCCTACAATGCAGACGGAATCATCATTGCGACACCGACCGGTTCTACCGGTTACAGTCTGTCATGCGGCGGCCCGATCATAGCACCGAATGCGGCAATGACGGTGATGACACCGATTGCACCACATACGCTGAATACCAGAAGTCTTATTTTTCCGGAAGATGATGTGATCACGGTTGAACTTGGCGAAGGAAGACGACAGATTCAGGAAAACGGTCTTGCATCATTTGACGGAGATGTCGAAGTGCCGATGTCGACAGGAGACCGGATTGTAATAAAAAAAGCTTCAGTCAGCGTCAAAATACTGAAACTGAACCATCTGAGTTTTGTTGAAGTGCTGAGACAGAAAATGAGCAACAATTAGTGTGATGGAGGGAATGTCGTGAAAAGTGCAAGACACGAAAAAATTATAGAGCTGATCCAACAGCATGACATTGATACACAGGAAGAACTTGCTGCAAGACTGAACAGTGCCGGATTTAAGGTAACACAGGCAACGGTGTCCAGAGATATCCGCGCACTGAAACTGACAAAGGTTGCCGGCAAAGACGGGAAATCCCGTTATGCAGTACTTTCCGGTGCATCGGTGGAGCTTGGAGACAAGTATACACGTGTACTTCATGATGCGCTTACATCCATTGATGTTGGACAGAATATGATCGTGATCCGGACGGTACCGGGCATGGCCATGGGGGTTGCGGCAGCACTGGATGCACTGAACTGGAAAGAAATCCTCGGAAGCATTGCCGGGGACGATACCGTTATGTGTGTGGCACGGGACAACGAACAGGCACAGAGTGTAGCTGAGCGTCTGAAAGGAATTTTGAAATTATGTTAGTTCATCTTCATGTGAGAAATCTTGCACTGATCGAAGATATTGAAGTGGAGTTTGGTCCGGGGCTTAATATCCTGACAGGTGAAACCGGGGCCGGTAAATCCATTCTCTTAGGCTCCATGCAGTTGATCCTTGGCGGCAGAAGTGCGAAAGATATGATTCGTACCGGTGCGTCAAATGCGCTGGTGGAGCTCCTTTTTCAGGTGGAAAATCCGCGTGCGGAGGCATCTCTTCGGGAGTTTGGTGTCGAGACATCGGAAGGCCAGGTCCTTTTGACACGTAAGCTTATGGATGGCAGAAGCATCAACAAGATCAATGGTGAGACCTGTACGGTGGCGCAGATGAAAGCCGTGGCTTCCTGTCTTCTGGATATTCACGGGCAGCACGAGCACCAGTCACTTCTGTATCAGGATAAACAGCTTGAAATTCTTGATATTTACGGAAAAGAAGAAATTTTTCCTGCAAAAGAGAAAGTACAGACAGCATATAAAAAGTACCGTGACTGTAAGAGACAGCTGGACGAACTTGACATTGATGAAGAACAGCGCAACAGAGAACGCGCGTTTCTTGAGTTTGAGATCAATGAGATCGAGAGCGCACAGCTTGTATCCGGAGAGGATGAGGAGCTGGAGAAGCGTTACCGTAAGCTGAACAACGGCAGGAAGATCCTTGAGACACTGCAGGGTGTACGTGATCTGACAGGATATGAATCCGGGCAGGGAGCTGGTGAGTCGGTCGGAAATGCTGTACGTGAGATCAGCCGTGTGACAGAATATGATACACAGCTTGATTCCATGGCATCCGCACTTCAGGAGATTGACGGTCTTCTGAATGATTTCAACCGTGAGCTGGCTTCATACGTTGATGATCTGAATTTTGATGACGAAGCTTTTTATGAGACTGAGAAACGTCTGGATACGATCAATGGTCTCAAAGCAAAATACGGACGTACGATTGAAGACATTCAGGAGTATTGTCTTAAACAAAAACAAAAACTGGAAAATCTGGATAAATATGAGGAACGCTTCCACGAAGCAGAAGAAAATCTCAAAAAGAGCAGAGAAGAACTGGAAACTGTTTCGCATAAATTATCTGTGATCCGTCAAAAATACAGTCAGATGCTGATGGACAAGATTACAGAAGGTTTGAAAGATCTGAATTTTCTGGATGTACAGTTTCAGATCACATTCCGCCGCCGGAAGGAATATACGGCAGGTGGATTTGACGACATTGAATATGAGATTTCAACGAACCCGGGCGAAAGTCTGAAACCATTGGGCAAGATCGTATCCGGCGGTGAGCTTTCACGAATCATGCTGGCAATCAAGGCAATCCTTGCGGACCGTGATCAGATTGAAACGCTGATCTTTGATGAAATTGATACCGGAATCAGCGGCAGGACTGCTCAGAAAGTTTCAGAAAAAATGGCTGTGATCGGCCGGTGTCATCAGGTATTGTGCATTACGCATCTTCCACAGATTGCAGCAATGGCAGATACACATTTCGAAATCGAAAAACATCAGAAAGACAACGAAACGATTACAGAAATCCATCCGCTTGAAGGAGATGATTCTGTCCGTGAACTGGCGCGCCTGCTTGGCGGAGCCGAGATTACGCAGGCTGTTTTTGATAATGCAAAAGAAATGAAAGAATTGGCACAGGTACATAAAAATACAAGACTGAAATAAAAAGATCTACAGATAATAAGAGAGGATGATCCAAAAGGATATCTTCTCTTTTTTGTGTAATAGGAAATTACTCCGTAATGTTCCTATTACACAAAGATTGAGGGATTCAGGGAGTTTGAAGCGGACTTGTCCGCTTTGTTCTGTGGAGAGAAGTTTACAAAAGAAAGGATGTGGCAGAGTGGACAGAAAGAAGAAATACCGACGCCTGCTTCTGTGGTTCCTGTGTCTGGATCTGCTTGCAGTGGTGTGGTTTGGATATCGTTATCTGGAGCGTAAGATCCCGGATAAACTGTTTGTTTCAGAAGGAAAAGAAGAACAGGTAAAGAATGTGCTGGATTTTCCGTTTTTAAGTTTTGATGATGCAATTACTGTATCGGGTGACGGAAGCTATCTTCTGAAAGCCCGGATCCTCGGTGTAATTCCATTTAAAGATGTGAAGATTACCCCGGCGGACAGTGAATCTGTCATGGTATCCGGTGACACGGTCGGAATCTATATGGAGACAGACGGTGTACTGGTGATTGATACCGGAGAAATTGTTTCGCAGGAGGGATTTACACAGGATCCGGCAAAAAATATTGTGAAGCCGGGTGATTATATTGTGGCATTTAATGACCAGACGGTGCACAGTAAAAAAGAGCTGATCAAGGATCTTTCGAAGCTGGATGATTCACAGGTGACACTTGAGGTCATCAGAAACGGGGAAAAAATCCCTCTTTCGATTACTCCGGTAAAAGATGTCCGGGGAGAGTACAAGCTGGGAATCTGGGTGCGGGACAATACACAGGGAATTGGTACGCTGACTTTTGTGGATGAAAAGGGGAATTTCGGAGCACTCGGACATGGAATTAGTGATGTGGACACAGGAGAACTTTTGCATATAAATGAAGGAACACTGTATCAGGCAAAAATCATCGGGATACAGAAAGGCAGCAGCGGAAGTCCCGGCGAGCTTTCAGGGATGATCCATTACGATGCGCAGCAGGTGATCGGTTCTATTGATAAGAATTGTGATCAGGGAATTTTCGGAACATTAAACATGCTTCCAAAGCCACTTTCACTGAAGAAGATGGAAGTTGCATACAAGCAGGAACTGGAAACAGGACCGGCGACAGTTTTGTGCTGTATAGATGGTGAAGTGAAAGAATTTGACGCAGAGATCACAAGAATTGATATGAATCATGAGGATTCGAATAAAAGTTTTGTGATCCAGGTGACCGATCAGGGGCTTCTGGATATGACAGGCGGTATCGTGCAGGGCATGAGTGGCAGTCCTGTGATCCAGAATGGAAAGTTTGCAGGTGCGATTACACATGTGTTCGTGCAGGATGCAGCCGGCGGTTATGGGATTTTTGCAGAAACGATGATAGAAAATGTAGAAAAAGAATAAAAAAATAATGGCAGAAAAAGTCATGTCGAAGATGTGAAGAAAAAGAAAAAAGCAGAAAAATATGAAAAAAGAAGCTAGGAAAATGTCGTTTTCGGACGAACGAAAATGCTGTATTTCAGCCAGTTTCGGCTTGATTTCGCGAAGGCCTTTCCACTATAATGTCCTTGTTGTAAGGAAGTAGAATGCTGTAGGTTAGGAGGGAAAGGCCTCATGGAAAAATTAAATGTGGCGATTGCAGATGATAATGAGAGAATGACAGACATACTTGGTCAGATGATCGAAGAAGATAAAGAACTGACGCTGGTCGGCAAAGCACATAACGGAGAAGAAATCTGTAATATCATAAGAGAAAAAGAACCGGATGTGGTGGTTCTGGATATGATCATGCCGAAAATGGACGGACTGACCGTTATGGAGCAGTGCAGTCATGATCATACAGTCAAAAAGCAACCGGCATTTATTGTGATCTCAGCAGTGGGACAGGAGAGAATCACAGAAGATGCATTTAATCTGGGTGCTTCCTACTACATGCTGAAACCTTTTGATAATCAGGTATTACTGAACCGCATCAAACATATCCGCAAAAGCAGTGTAAAGAGATTTCGTGAGCCTGTACGCCAGACAGTACGGGAAGAGCCTGCACCGTATGGCAAACGTAATCTGGAGGCTGATGTCACCAATATTATCCACGAGATCGGAGTTCCGGCGCATATCAAGGGATACCAGTATCTGAGGGATGCGATCATCCTTGCAGTCAACGATATGGAGATGTTGAATTCTATCACGAAAGTCCTGTATCCGACGATCGCAAAAAAACATCAGACGACCCCGAGCAGGGTAGAACGTGCCATACGTCATGCAATCGAAGTTGCATGGAGCAGGGGCAAAATGGACACGATCGATGCGCTTTTCGGCTATACGGTAAGCACCGGAAAAGGTAAGCCGACCAACTCGGAATTTATTGCTCTGATCGCAGATAAAATACGTCTGGAATACAAAAATCACTCTTTCCATTAGAAGTGTTTTAGGGTATAATAAACATAAAATCCGGCATAGACCGAGAAAATCAGAAAATTTTCTGACAGCGGGAATCAAGGAGGGGTCTTTACAGATGAAAAGAATCTTATTTGCAACATCAGAAGCAGTACCATTTATCAAGACAGGAGGTCTTGCAGACGTAGCAGGTGCACTTCCGAAATGTTTCGATAAACGTTATTTCGATGTACGCGTGATTTTACCGAAATATGCCTGTATGAAGCAGGAATGGAAAGACAAAATGGAATATATCACCCACTTCTATATGGATCTGGGATATAAGAATTGTTATGTTGGAATTCTTCATATGGAATATGACGGAATCCAGTTTTACTTTATTGATAACGAATATTATTTCAGCGGTCCGAAACCGTATGACAGTGCACCATGGGATCTTGAGAAGTTTGCTTTCTTCTCAAAAGCAGTTCTCTCCGTGCTCCCGGTGATCGGATTCCGCCCGGATGTGATCCACTGCCACGACTGGCAGACAGGTCTTGTTCCGGTATATCTGCATGATTCTTTCCAGCAGAATGAATTTTTCTGGGGAATCAAGACGGTTATGACGATCCACAATCTGAAATTCCAGGGCGTATGGGATGTCAAGACCGTACAGGGTATCACAGGTCTTTCTGATTACTATTTTGCCCCGGATAAGCTGGAAGCATACAAAGATGCAAACTTCCTCAAAGGTGGAATTGTATTTGCAGATGCAGTAACAACAGTAAGTAATACTTATGCCGAAGAGATCAAGACACCGTTCTACGGAGAGAGACTGGACGGGCTTCTCTGTGCGCGTGCCCATGACCTTCGCGGTATCGTCAACGGAATTGATTATGATGTATTCAATCCGGAGACAGATAAATACATTACACAGAATTATAATGCAAAGACCTTCCGCAAGGAAAAAGTCAAAAACAAGCTTCAGCTTCAGAGAGATCTCGGGCTGAACGAAGATCCGAGGGCAATGCTTATCGGCATCGTTTCCCGTCTGACAGACCAGAAGGGATTTGACCTGATCGCATACATCATGGACGAGCTGTGTCAGGATGCAGTTCAGATTGTTGTACTTGGTACCGGTGAAGAACGCTATGAAAATATGTTCCGCCACTTTGACTGGAAATATCATGGAAAGGTATCTGCTCAGATCTATTATGATGAGCCGATGTCCCACAGAATTTATGCAGCGTCAGATGCATTCCTGATGCCATCATTGTTTGAACCATGTGGTTTAAGTCAGCTGATGAGTCTCCGTTACGGTACCTTACCGATCGTACGTGAGACAGGCGGCCTGAAGGATACGGTACAGCCATACAACCAGTACGAGGGAACCGGTACAGGATTCAGCTTTACAAACTACAATGCACATGAGATGCTTGCAACTGTCCGCAATGCCGAAAAGGTATTTTATGACAACAAACGCGAATGGAATAAAATGGTTGACCGTGCAATGGCAGCAGACTTCTCATGGAGTCATTCCGCACAGCAGTATGAAGAAATGTACAACTGGCTGATCGGGGACAAATAAATAGTACAGATATCAGGAGGTACCGGGGAATTCCGGTATCTCTTTTGTCATTTCAGGGAGAAAAATGTCAAAAAGTTTTGCTTGACTTTAGCTGGGATTTATAATAGCATATAAGAAGAAAACACGAACATAGGTTTGGTATCACCCATAAATAAAATTCCAAATAAAGTTAAGGAGAATCCTAAAATGATGAACGAAGAGAAGCAGAAGGCGCTGGAAGCAGCCCTTGGACATATTGAGAAGCAGTATGGTAAAGGATCCGTGATGAAGCTTGGAGATTCCAGCTCTAATATGGTGGTAGAGGCGGTTCCGACCGGTTCCCTGGGACTGGATATTGCGCTTGGCGTTGGCGGTGTACCGAAGGGAAGAATCGTTGAGATCTACGGACCGGAGTCCAGTGGTAAGACGACAGTTGCCTTACATATGGTTGCAGAAGTACAGAAGCGAGGCGGAATCGCCGGTTTCATTGATGCAGAGCATGCGCTTGATCCGGTCTATGCGAAGAATATCGGTGTTGATATCGACAATCTTTATATTTCCCAGCCAGATAACGGTGAGCAGGCACTTGAGATCACTGAGACGATGGTACGTTCCGGTGCGGTGGATATCGTGATCGTTGACTCTGTTGCAGCACTGGTCCCGAAGGCAGAGATTGAGGGCGATATGGGAGACAGCCATGTAGGTCTTCATGCGAGACTGATGTCTCAGGCACTTCGTAAACTTACTGCGGCAATCAGCCGTTCCAACTGTGTGGTAATCTTTATCAATCAGCTTCGTGAAAAGGTTGGTGTTATGTTCGGTAATCCGGAGACTACGACCGGTGGACGTGCCCTGAAGTTCTATGCTTCCGTACGTCTTGATGTCAGAAGGACAGAGACTTTGAAGCAGGGCGGAGAGATGGTTGGTAACCATGTAAAGGTTAAAGTCGTTAAGAATAAAGTTGCTCCGCCGTTTAAACAGGCAGAGTTCGATATCATGTTTGGTACCGGTATTTCCAGAGAAGGTGAGATCCTTGATCTGGCCGCAGAATGTAATGTGGTCAACAAGAGCGGTGCATGGTACTCTTACAATGGAGAGCGTATCGGCCAGGGACGTGAGAATGTCAAGATTTTCCTGAAAGACCATCCGGAGCTCTGTGAAGAAATCGAGAAGAAAGTAAGGATCCAGTACCATCTGCTTCCGGGTGAAGAGCCGGAGAATGCAGAGCAGGACGGAGAAGAACAGGAATAATTAAATGACAGATATGGAACAGCAGAGGGAGGCACGTAAGAAAGCCCTGCGTCTTCTGGAACATATGGATCGTACGGAGAAGGGATTGACGGATCGCCTTCTCCGTGCCGGCTTTTCAGAGGAACTTGCAGAGGATGCTGTCTCTTATGTAAAGGATTATGGTTATATCAATGACCGGAGATATGCGCTGAATTATATTATGTACAGAATTCATGACAAGAGCCGTCAGAAGATTTTTCAGGAACTATCCGGGAAGGGAATCGACCGACAGACGATACAGGATGCGTGGGAGGAAGCAGAGGAACTTGAGACACCGGATGAGAGAGCTCTTCTGTGCCAGATGATCGAGAAGAAGTACGAGCCCGGAGCGGAGCTTGATGAGCGTGAGATGCGTCGCCTTTACGGATATCTGGCACGACGTGGATTCCGCTCGGGAGACATCTTTTCGGTGCTTGAAGAAATGGACATAACACAAATAAAAACTTGACATAATTCCCAAAAACAGCTAAACTTGTATTGTTGTATTTGTACAATGAAAACTAAATAAGGAGG
>OLRT01002363.1_pt1 | contig 11937 bp, 8 predicted proteins | sample 1672021 | NCBI WGS metagenome assembly OLRT01 (sample SAMEA3136637, study PRJEB25190) | human gut metagenome | reverse complement strand
ATGATTTCTGTGCATCGCGAAGCGCGTTACTGTGAACGGAGTGAACAGTAACACACCAAACACACTCTGGAATTGTTTGTTTAGTTTGCATGATTTTATGGTATGTGATAATATAATATTTAGCTGAAATTAATAGAATACCATGTGCAAACAGGCGCAGGGGAGCCGATGAGGTACATGCTGTGTATAGAAAGGGAAAGCGAAAACTATGTATCGAATTTTACTTGTAGATGATGAGATCCTGGTACGTGACGCCATAAAGGAGAATATTGACTGGAAGTCCATGGATTGCCAGCTTGTAGGAGACTGCGAAAACGGAAAGCAGGCAGCAGATTTTGTGAAGAGCCATCCGGTAGATATTGTTCTCACAGATATTTTGATGCCGTATATGGATGGAATGGAACTGAGCCATTTTCTGCATGATAATTACCCGGAGATCGTAATTGTGATCTTCAGTGGCTTCGGGGAATTTGAATATGCAAAGAAAGCAATTCAGTATAATGTAAGCGAATACATGCTGAAGCCGGTAACTGCTATGGAGCTCAGAGAAGTTATTGGCAAAATGAAAGAAAAAGTAGATCTGCAGAGAAAAGAAAAGAAGAAAATAGAATCCCTCACAAAGACATCTCAGGATTATCACAAAAATGCTCTGGTGATTCGTTCGAAAGCGATTGAATCTCTGGTAAGCTGTACGCGGGATGTGCAGGAGAGCCTGGAGGAATTGTCTGGAATGGGAATTAATCTGGAGGCAGCATCTTATCGGGTTGCGTTATTTGACATGGATCTGTTTTCCGATATTCATCAGATTGATATGGAAAAACGCCAGGAGAGCGCATTAATGGCTTTTGTTTTATTTAATGTTGCAGATGAGATCGTGACAGATCGTAATGCAGGAATTGCCTATCAGGAAGGAAATAACCGGGTGTGTATCCTCTTTATGGGAAACCGCAGCAGGGAGTTTTCCAGAGAAATACAGGAAATCTGTCAGGAAATCCAGAAAAAAGTAAAAGAAGTGATCGGCATTGAAGCTTCAGCAGGAATTGGGGGCTGGGTAAGGAATCCCGGAGATACGATCCAGTCTCATAACCAGGCTGAGAAGGCTATTGAACTGCGCTATTTACTGGGCGGAAATCTGCTCATTGATACAGAAACACTGAATCCGGAGAGAAGTATTTCTTTGCAGCAGCCATTAAGCGATATGGTAGATGGAATCAAGAAAGGCAATGAAGCTGAGATGAATCAGGCTCTTTCTGTTATGAAATCTGAGATCAAAAAGGCCAGAGTGGATAAAAGTCAGGCCTGTGTCTGCCTTCAGATGATTCTGCGCCATGCAGGAAGCTGCTGGGAAGCTCTTTCTTCCGAGAATGAAGATCTGTTCCACAAAAGAGAAATTCTCATGGGACGGGTAACCGAACAGAAAACTTTTAAGGAAGCTTTTAAAATGGCAGAGGACTATGTTCACGAGGTATTCGAAAGGTGCTCTTCCCTGAACAGCTCCAGCGGTCAGAAGCAGGCGGTACTTGCTATGGAATATATTCGCCAGCATTACAATGAGCCGGAATTAGGATTGAATGATATCTGCTCCTATCTGAATATTGGTACAAGCTATTTCAGTACTATTTTTAAGGAAGCCACAGGAGGCACTTTCCTGGAATTCCTCAGTAAGACCCGTATGGAAAAGGCAAAGGAACTCCTGGAACAGACTGCACTTAAGAACTATGAGATTGCGGAGAAGGTGGGCTTTTCAGATCCCCATTATTTTGGAATTTCTTTTAAGAAAATGACAGGTAAGACTCCTACCGAGTATGCAAGGGAAAAAAGATCCATATGAAAAGAAAAGTACTGACGGCAGCCGGCATATGTATTGGAATTTTGATTCTTACAGAAGGCAGCAGGTATTTTGTTCAGAATCAGAAATGCCAGAAGCAGCTGTTTGCGATGGACACCTATATGGAGTTTACCGCATATGGTAAAAACAGTGAAAAAGCTGTAGATGCAGCTATAGAAGAAGTACAGAAACTGGATGCGATGTTATCAGCAGAAAACAGTAAAAGTGAAGTATATGCCTTAAACGAACAGGGAAATCTGCAGGCAACAGATGATCTGGCAGAACTGATCCTCCGGGGAAAAGAGATTTATCAGGAGACAGACGGACTTTTTGACGATACGATTTATCCGGTGATGAAGCTATGGGGATTTCCCACAGGTAATTATCATGTGCCTACAGCTGCAGAAGTACAAAAAAAACTGGCACTGGTGGATGGAAATAAAGTAGAAATACAGACCCGGGACTCTGATGAAAAGGGCAGGGACAGCAAAGAAAAAGCAAAGTTTGTAACGCTTGGAGCAGATCAGCAGATTGATTTTGGAGGAATTGCAAAAGGATATACAGGTCAGAAGCTGGCAGAGCTTTTTCAGGAATATGGCGTTTCTTCCGCATTGGTTTCTCTTGGAGGAAACATTCAGGCGATAGGGACGAAGCCAGACGGCAGCAGCTGGAAAGTGGGAATACGTGATCCAAAAGGCGGACAGCAGGATTATATTGGTGTTTTATTTGTGGAAAATCAGGCCGTAGTTACTTCTGGCGGTTATGAGCGGTATTTTGAAGAAGATGGGAAGACCTATATTCATATCATCAATCCCAGGACAGGATATCCGGCAGATGGAGATCTGCTGTCTGTGACAATCGTATCAAGGGATGGTACACTTGCAGATGGAATGTCCACGGCTCTTTATATCATGGGTTATGAGAAAGCTTGTCAATTCTGGCGGCAGCACAGGGAAGAATTCAATGTGATCCTGGTGACAGATGATGGGAAGATTCATATTTCAGAGAATCTTAAGGAAAATTTTCAGACAGAATGTGATCTGGAAATGATTGAATCCGGAAGTGAATAATTGCAGCTATAAAAGAGTTGTTGACAGCAGGTGAATTATTTCTGCAGAAATCAGTAATGAAAGGTATGAAAAATAAAAAGTTGAAATGAATGAGAAAAATGCAAGGGAGAGCAGCCTATGAATGAAAACAAAAGAGAGCGAAAATTTCTTAAAGGCTTTAAAAGTATTCAAAGCACTATATTTGTGGCTGTTTCTGCTCTGGTTCTCTGTGCGGTGCTTGCAGCGACTGCAGTATCAGTAAGATATACGAATTCTACAGTTTATGAGAACTCTGCCATTTATACCCAGACAATTATACATCAGCTGAATCAGAATGTTGATTCGTATATTACATATATGGATAATATTGCCTCAGTTATTGCAAAAAGCCAGGATGCGTATCAGCTATTGTACCAGCGCATCGGTGAGGATGAGGCTGTAAAAGAAGGACACAGGAAACGTCTCCTGGAACAATTTAGTACGATACTGAAAGGCCGTGATGACATCTGCAACATTGGAATCGTGCAAAAAGATGGAGTTATGCTTATAAACAGCGGATATCAGGCCACCAATCCGGATCTGGATCTTTCCACTCAGGAGTGGTACACCAATGCAGTAGATAATTACAATCAGTATTGTCTCAGTTCTTCCCATGTCCAGCATGTGATTAAGGACCAGCGTCCGTGGGTGATTACATTAAGCCGCGAAGTCCATAATTTCTATGGCACGGGAAACAGTGACGGTGTTGTATTTATTGACTTGAATTACAGCGCCATCAGTGAGCTCTGCGACCAGAACAGCATTGGGGATAAGGGATATGTATTTATTCTGGATCAGGATGGGAACATCGTTTATCATCCAAGCCAGCAGCAGCTGTATAATGAGCTTCAGACGGAGAACATTGATATTGTTATGAATGCCGACACAGATACGGTAGTAACAGGAGAGGGAGATGACGAAAAAATCTATACACTTGCCCGCTCTGAAATAACTGGCTGGACGATTGTTGGCTGCATGAATATGGCAGAGCTTTTAAAGAGCAGCAAAGAGGCCAATAACATATATGTAATGACGGCCATTGTACTGGTTGTGATCGCCATGCTTATTTCCAGCTTTATTGCCAGAAGCATAACTCTTCCGATTCAGAAGCTTCGTGATTCTATGGAAAGGGTTCAGGAAGGAGATTTCAAGGCAGCAGATGATCTGGTTATACCTTCCCAGAATGAAATTGGAAGTCTTACCACATCATTCAATGTGATGACCCATAAGATTGAAGATCTGATGGCACAGAATGTCCACGAACAGGAACTGAAGCGAAAGAGCGAACTGAAAGCTCTTCAGTCCCAGATCAATCCCCACTTTCTTTATAATACGCTGGATTCCATTATCTGGATGGCAGAAGGAAAGAAATATGAAGATGTAGTACTGATGACCGCTTCTCTGGCACGGCTTTTGCGGCAAAGTATCAGCAACGAAGATGAAACGGTCCTCATCGGCCAGGAAATCCAGTATGTAAAGAGTTATCTCACCATTCAGAAAATGCGCTATAAGGATAAACTGGAATTTGAGATCAATGTGGATCCATCTATTAACAGTGTGCATATAGTGAAACTTGTACTTCAGCCAATTGTGGAAAATGCAATTTATCATGGTCTTAAATATAAGGAATCAAAAGGGATGCTTACTGTTAACGGATACCAGAAAGATGGAAATGCAGTTATCGAAATAGCAGATGACGGTGTGGGAATGGATGAGGAGACCCTGAACCGGATTTTTGAGAAGCATAAAGTCAATTATCGTTCTAATGGTGTCGGTGTATACAACGTTCAAAGACGTCTCAGTATGTACTATGGAAAGGAATATGGTCTGAGCTATAAAAGTGAAAAAGGAAAAGGTACGACTGTTACAGTGGTAATTCCGATCGAGCAGGAGGAACATCATGAAAAAGCGTAAACAATGGCTTATGCTTGTATGCATAGCGCTGGCGGTGTGTCTGGTTTCCGGAGGAATGCTTTATATTCGTCAAAAAAATAATAACAAAAAGTGGTCATTAATTTACATACCGAAAACAGAGGATGGAACCAATGACTTCTGGACCTCCCTGATTTCAGGGACAAGAATGGCGGCGCAGGAATGCGGTGCAGAACTGGAAGTGCTGGCACCGGAGAGAGAACAGGATGTGGAGGTACAGAATAAACTTCTGGAAGAGGCCATTGAGAAAAATCCGGATGCAATATTATTTTCCCCTTCCAGCTTTGATGCTTCCGATGAATTATTGCAGGAGGCAAAAGATAAGGGAATCAAGATCACATTTATAGATTCCTATACAGAAAGCAATATTCAGGATATGACAGTTGCCACAGATAACCTGGAAGCAGGAAAGCAGCTGGGGGAATATGCCAGAACTTTTTTAAATAAGGATTCCCAGATTGCAATTGTAAGCCATGTAAAAGGTGTTTCCACTGCAATCGAAAGAGAACAGGGCTTTCGGGAAGGTCTGGGGGATTATAATAAGAATGTTGTAGACGTAGTATATTGTAATTCCCAGTTTGATAAGGCTTCCCAGCTTACAGAAGAACTGATGGAGAAATATCCGAATCTTGAAATGATTGCAGGAATGAATGAATATTCCTCTGTAGGCGCAGCACGGGCGGTACAGAAACATGATATGGAAGACCAAATCCAGGTAGTGGGGGTAGACAGCTCCCAGGAAGCAGTCCAGCTTATGGAAAAGGGTGTCTTCAAGGGAATTGTTGTGCAGAAAGCGTTTAAGATGGGCTATCTGGGTGTAACGGAGACTGTGCGTATGCTGCAGGGCAAACCTTACGATGAGAATGTAAATTCCGGCTGTCAGCTTGTAACTCCGGAGAATATGTATTCCAGCGAAATCGAAAAGCTGATCTTCCCATTTAATACCATAAAACAGACTTTGTAGCTGTTCTGTATCTTCACAGCTGCACGTTTTGCGGAAGAGTTACCCGATTTATGCTGTACCAGATCTTTTTAATATACTCTGTCAGATAAAATGAGACCTCAGGTTCGATCCTTTTGCGTTTCTTACGTATGAAAAGGATTGAATTTGAGGTTTTTTGATTTTACACGGTAAAGTGTTAGTGCATATTTCACATAAAAGGTTAAAAATTTATGACCATACCGTAAATATTTAACCTTTTTCTGGAAAATATTCTATTACAATTGTGCAGAATTCAAGGTATTATATAGAAAACGCAGAGAGTGCAAAAAGTTATTGCTCAGGAAGAGTGAGGTAAACCTGGACAATAACAAAAAATCAAGGAGGGTGAAAAGTTGGAAAAGTTAAAACAAAATCCAATTGTGAAAAAGCTCGGCCTGAACAGAATCATGCTTGTTTGTATTCTTGTTCTTATGTTCGTAGTTTTCAAGGTAGTACTCGGAAGTAAATTCCCTGTTGGCGACAGTATCAAATCTACTTTGAACTATGTATACTTCCTGGGCTTTTTATCACTTGGAGTAACATTTGTAATTGCTACAGGAGGAATTGATTTCTCCATCGGACCGGTTATGTTCTGCTGTGCACTGGTTTCCGGTTACTGCATGACTTCTTATGGAGTTCCTTGTGCAGCTGCCATGGTTCTGTGTGTGCTCATTGGTCTTGCATTTGGTATATTTAATGGATGGCTGGTTTCTTATATGTCAGTTCCGCCATTTATCGTATCCATGGCTTCCATGAACATTGCAAAAGGTATTGCTTCTGTATTTACCAAGACACAGTCAGTCAGCTGGCCGCAGAGTTCTGATCCGGTAAACGGATGGTTCCGTAATATCGCATCTTATAATGGATTCCCGGTTGGTCTTGTGATCTTCCTTGGAATGGCAGTGGTTTGCGGTATTGTTCTTTACAATACAAAGCCAGGACGTTATATCCTTTGTCTTGGATCTAACAGCGAGGCAGTTCGTCTTTCTGGTGTCAATACCAGAAAATGGAGAATGCTTGCATATGTGATCTGTGGATTCCTGGTAGGAATCGGAGCACTGTTCTTTGTAGCTACTTATACAACCGTTCAGCCAGGATATGGCGATCAGTATAACAACGAGGCAATTGCAGGCTGTGTAATGGGTGGTACATCCATGGTTGGTGGACTTGCTTCCATCGGCGGTACTGTAATCGGTGTATTTATCATCTCTCTTCTTCAGCAGGGAATCATGGCATTTGGTCTTGGCAAAGGACAGCAGATGATTATTACAGGTATCATTGTTATTGTAGCAGTTTACGCTGACGTTTCTGCAAGACGCAGAAAGAACTGATCATAAGGGAGGATTCGACAATGGGTGAAGTTATTTTAACTATGAAGGATATTGATAAGTCCTTTCCTGGAGTTCATGCCCTGGATCATGTTAATTTCGAAGTGAAACGCGGTGAAGTACATGCACTTATGGGAGAGAACGGAGCCGGAAAGTCCACACTGATGAAGGTGCTTACCGGTATTTACCAGAAGGATTCCGGAACAATTACATATAAAGGCAAAGAGACAGAATTTCACAATACCCGTGAAGCTCAGGATGCCGGAGTGGTAATCGTACATCAGGAATTAAATATGATCGGAGATCTGACTGTTGCACAGAACATCTTTATCGGACGTGAACCGAAGAAGGGAATCCGTGTAGACGACAAGAAGATGATCGAAGATTCCAGAAAATTATTTCAGGATCTGAATATTGAGATCGATCCGAGAGAAAAAATGAGTAATCTTACTGTTGGTAAGCAGCAGATGTGTGAGATTGCAAAGGCTATTTCCCACAAAGCTGAGGTGATCATTTTTGATGAGCCGTCAGCTGCTCTTACTGAGAAGGAGATTGCGGATTTATTTGAAATCATCAAAGACCTTCGTAAGAAGAATCTGGGTATTGTATACATCTCACACCGTATGGATGAGATCAAGGTCATCACAGACCGTGTAACTGTCATGCGAGATGGTGGCTATGTTGGAACCCTGATCACAGCAGACAGTACAAAAGAAGATATTATCAACATGATGGTTGGTCGTGTTATTTACGAAGATCCGAAGGATCATAGCATGGTTGCCCCAGATGCCCCGGTTGTTTTGAAGGTAGAGCATCTGAATGCAGGCAAGATGGTTCAGGATGTAAGCTTCGAGCTTCGTAAAGGTGAAATCCTTGGCTTCTCAGGACTGATGGGAGCAGGACGTACTGAGACAGCCAGAGCACTGTTTGGGGCAGATCCGAAACAGAGCGGTAAGATTTCCATTATGGGTAAAGATGGACAGCTCCATGAAGTAACCATCAACAGCCCACAGGATGCTGTTAAATATGGTATCGGTTATCTGTCTGAGGACAGAAGAAGATATGGTGTTGTTGTTCAGAAATCTGTAAATGAAAATACAACACTGGCAACGATGGAGCAGTTCACAAGTGGAATCTTAATCAATAAAGCAAAAGAAAAAGAAGTTTCTGAGAAATACATCAAAGAACTTGCTACAAAGACACCGAACGGAGATCAGTTGGTTGTTAACCTTTCCGGTGGTAACCAGCAGAAAGTCGTTATTGCAAAGTGGCTTACCCGCGACAGTGATATCCTGATCTTCGATGAGCCGACAAGAGGTATCGATGTCGGTGCGAAGAACGAAATTTACAAGTTAATGAGTAAACTGGCAGCAGAAGGAAAATCTATTATCATGATTTCTTCTGAAATGACAGAGATTCTCCGTATGAGTGACCGTATCATTGTAATGTGTGAAGGTAAAGTGACAGGAAATATTGATATTTCTGAGGCAACACAGGAACACATCATGGATAAGGCAACAAGAAATATCAATTAAGGGGAGGACAGTCATGACTAAGAAGAAAAAAAGTATTATAAGTGATCAGAGATTTATTGTTTTACTTGTTATCATTGCACTGTCTGCAATCTTCTCTATTATGAGTAAGGAGTTCAGACAGTATACAACAATTTTAAGTATGTTGGACTTTTCTTACTATGATCTTCTGATGGCAATCGGTGTTACATTCCCGCTTATCACTGGTGGTGTAGACCTGTCAATCGGAACCGGTATGGTGTGTTACGCACTGATCGCCGGAACAATGGTAAGAAGCCACGGATGGCCGGTAGCAGCAGCTATGGTACTTTGCCTGGTACTGGGAATTGCGATCGGAGCACTGAATGGTGTCCTGATCGGAATCATGAACCTGCCGCCATTCCTTGCAACTCTTTGTACATGTATGATTACCCGTGGTGCCGGTTCTCTCTGCAGTGCTACACCATGGCCGGGACTTACACAGGATGGTGGATGGTTCCACACAATCTTCAAGATTACAGTTGGTACAGGAAGAAGCGCTTCCCGTTACCCGATTGGTTTCCTGTGGATGATCATTCTGGTACTGTTGATGGAATTCGTTCTGAATCATACAAAATTCGGACGTTACACTATCGCAATCGGTTCCAATAAAGAAGCAGCAGCTCTTTCAGGAATCAACGTAAAATTCTACCATGTAATGGTTTATGTAGTATGTGGTCTGTTTGTAGGTCTTGCAGCTATCGCTTATGCAGCAGTTACACCTACTGTACAGCCTGGTACCGGTGCCGGACTTGAAATGGATGCGATCGGCGGTGTATTCGTCGGTGGTGTTGCAGCAACCGGTGGTTACGGTTCCGTAATCGGTACATTTGTTGGTATCTTTGTCATCATGCTTCTGAAAACAGGTCTTCCATATGTCGGCCTGCAGGCAAACTGGCAGCAGATCATCACAGGTCTTGTACTTATCATCGCAGTCCTGATCGATATCATCAAAGAAAAGAAAAAAGCTGCTATGTAAGCAGTATAAAATCAAAGCGGATTACTGATATCCGCTTTGACAACCAAAATTTCATAAGGATGTGGGGCGTCAGAAATTTCCTACTGACGTATCATCATAATAAAAAACTATATAATTTATAAGGAGGAAGTAAATTATGAATTTCAAAAAAGTAGTAGCATTAAGCATCTGTGCAGCAATGGTAGCAGGTATGTCTGCATCAACAGTTATGGCCGCTGATCTTCCGGATCAGTTCAAAGATCTCAAAGCAAACGAAGCTTATGAGTTCCCGATGATGGTTAAATCTTTCCAGTCCACATACTGGGATGCAGCTCAGGAAGGTATGAAGAAGGCTGCTGAAGAACTTGGTGTTACTTATACAGCACAGGGACCGAACAGTGAGTCCGATATCGCTGACCAGGTTAACATGGTTAACACAGCAATCGCTTCCAACCCGGCTGGATTAGGTCTGGCAGCTTGTGATACATCTTCTGTACTTGACGCTCTTCAGGATTGCGCTGACAAAGGAATCCCGGTTGTAACATTTGATACAGGTATCGCAGATGCTCCGGAAGGATCTATCGCTTGCGAAGTTTGTACAGACAACGCACAGGCTGGTTCCGTAGCAGCAGAAAATATGTATAATGCAATCAAAGATGTTGTAGCTAACGCTGATGGACAGGTTGTTATCGGTGAAGTTAACCAGGATGCTACAGCTCAGAACATTCAGCAGCGTGGTGGCGGATTCATCGACAAAATGATCGAACTGCTTCAGGCTGATGGCAAAACAGTAGCAGTTGCAGGTAACGAATTCTATGTAAACGCAGCTAAAGGTGCTGATGCAACAGAAGCTGATGCAGATGTTGTTATCCAGGTAGCTGTTCCGGCACAGACAACTGTAGAGCTTTGCTCCAATGAAGCTCAGGCTATCCTTTCCAAAGAAAACTGCATCGCTATCTTCGGTTCCAACCAGACAGCAGCAGAAGGTGTTCTTGCAGCTAACGCAAACCTGAACGTTCTTGGTTCTGATGCAGCTAACGGCGACGTTATCGGTGTTGGTTTCGATGCTGGTTCTATCATCAAAGCAGCAGTTCAGGATGGAACATTCCTTGGTGCAGTTACACAGTCTCCTCTGATGATGGGCTACTATGCAATCTACGCTCTGACAGCAGCAGCTAACGGACAGGAACTTGAAGATGTTCCTACAGATGGTTACTGGTATGATTCCACAAACATGGACGACGAGACAATCGCTCCAAACCTGTACGACTAATATGAATGGCTAAAACGAACGCAATTTCTAACAAGAAATGCGTAGACTGCTTGCAGGCTTAAGTATTTCTTGAAGAAATTATGTGAGCGCAGCGAACACCGAGGAATCGCAAGATTCCGAGGTAGCGTTCGGTAATAAATAAGCTATTAATGGGTGAAAACCCCCAGGGCAGTGCCCTGGGGGCTTTTTAAGTACAGAATGAAATGCAGTTTGATTATGCGATACTGAACGCGGCAAATAAAGACACTTTTTTTCACAAACAAGGTTCTTAACATCTGTATTTTTTTAGGATAATATGTTATTATCAAATATGAAAGAACCCGTTTTGTTACAGCGTTTTGCACAAAGCAGACGACTGTACATATCTTACATATTCAGGAGGATTTTACAATGGCAACTTATTATGCAGCAGTAGATATGGGTGCATCCAGTGGACGTCTGATCCTTGGCCATATGGAAAACGGAAAGATCGAACTCGAAGAAATCCATCGTTTTGAGAATGGAATGGTTAAGAAAGACGGCGAACTCTGCTGGGAATTTGACCGTATCTTCAAAGAAATCGTAACAGGTCTTAAGAAATGCAAAGAGATCGGCAAGATCCCGGTAAGCATGGGCGTAGATACCTGGGGCGTAGACTTTGTTCTTCTTGACAAAGACGAAAAAGTAATCGGAAATACTGTCGGATACCGTGATCACCGTACAGAGGGTATGGATGAAGAAGTTTACAAGACTATTTCGCTCGATGAACTGTATGCAAGAACCGGTATCCAGAAAGCTATCTTCAACACTGTATATCAGCTGATGGCAGTTAAGAAAAAACATCCGGAATATCTTGAGCAGGCTGAGACACTGCTTCACGTACCGGATTATTTCCACTTCCTGCTGACAGGCGAGAAGACATGTGAGTATACAGAAGCAACAACAGGTCAGCTTGTAAATGCAGAGACAAAAGACTGGGATTATGAGATCATCGACAAACTGGGATATCCGAGAAGAAT
>OLRT01002362.1_pt1 | contig 11940 bp, 10 predicted proteins | sample 1672021 | NCBI WGS metagenome assembly OLRT01 (sample SAMEA3136637, study PRJEB25190) | human gut metagenome | reverse complement strand
GACACAGTCAGCTATTTCCCACCAGCTCAGGATACTGAAGCAGAACAAACTGGTCAAGAGCAGACGGGAAGGTAAGTCGGTATTCTATTCACTGGCAGATGATCATGTGCGTACGATCATCGATCAGGGACGGGAACACATCGAAGAAGATTAAGAGAAGCAGTGTTATTGTCCAATAGAGAGACACTTCTGACGCCGGAGAAGACGATAGAATATTTTATATAATAAAAAACAGCATCCGCGGGAGGGTAAAAGCGGATGCTGTTTTGCACATATCGTGCAGTTTATTACGATAAATTAGAGCGCTTTGTGCTCTTTTGAAATAGACGTTACAACTTTCATACAAGCTAACAGTGCGATCAGGTTCGGCAGAACCATCAGACCGTTGAACATATCTGCCATATTCCATACCAGATCTACCTTTAATGTAGAACCAATGATAACGAAGATCACTACGATTACAGCATATACCTTTACTGCTTTGTTACCAAAGAGGTGGCGTACATTGACTTCTCCGAAGTAATACCAGCCGATGATAGTGGTAAATGCGAAGAACAGCATACAGATGGCGATGAAGATATTTCCAAAATCACCGAATCCTACGTTAAATGCACTCTGCGCCAGTTCAGCTCCGGTCTGTCCATTTCCCAGAACTCCGGTAGACAGGATAACCAGTGCTGTCATAGTCAGGATGATAAATGTATCAATGAACACACCCATCATAGCAATGATACCCTGCTCGCATGGGTTGGATACCTTAGCCGTTGCATGCGCATGAGGTGTAGAACCCATACCTGCTTCGTTGGAGAACAGACCTCTTGCAACACCGAAACGCATAGCTTTCTGTACGGTCACACCAAGCATACCGCCGGCGACTGACTGTGGTGAAAATGCACCTACAAAGATATCTTTCAATGCAGTACCTACACCTGGAAGATGTGTTACCAGAATGATCAGGCTTCCAAGTACGTACAGGAGAGCCATGATTGGCACGATCTTTTCTGTGAAGCTTGCGATACGGTTGATACCTCCGATGAAAATGATAGCTGCAACAATTGCCACGAAGATACCAACAGCGATAGTCGGTACGTGGAATGCATTGTTAAATGCAACTCCGATAGAGTTGGACTGTACCATGTTACCCATGAATCCCAGTGCAAGGATGATGGCTACAGAGAAGAAACCGGCAAGGAACTTACCGAATCCGCCTTTAAATATGTATTTGATGTAATATACAGGACCGCCGATTACAGTACCGTTTTCTACTTTGCGGGTGTGCTGAGCCATAATTGCTTCAGCGTAAATCGTAGCCATACCGAAAAACGCGCTGACCCACATCCAGAAAATGGACTTTCATCTCTCCTGTCTGCGCTCCCGCATCGTTCCCGGCGGCCTGCACCGGAACTTTCATTCCCACGCCTGCCATCGCAAATACCAGGAGGATCGGAAGCAACAGGGATAACAGCCTCTGTCTCCATGTTTTCTTTAATACTTGTATCATTTTATCTTTCCCCTTTCACACCCACATTGCTATTATACACAAAATCTCCTGCCATTTCACATCATTTCATATCCCATTTAATATTTTAAAAAAACACTTGCAAATCTGGGAAAATGCAGTATAATTATATTCGTGGCTGTCACAGGCACATGCTGGAATAGCTCAGTTGGTAGAGCACTTCACTCGTAATGAAGGGGTCGTCGGTTCAAGTCCGATTTCCAGCTTAAAAAAAGGAATCCTTTGATCAGGATTCCTTTTTTGTTGTTATCCACAACATTTCTTATATTTCTTATTCTTTTACACCTCCAAGTGTCACACCTGCAACAATATATTTGGAAAGCAGGATATATACGATAATGATCGGCACGATCGCAATCGCTACCAGCATATACACTTTACCCATATCGAACTTCAGGAAGTCTGCACTTCGGAGAGATGCAATCAGGATCGGAAGTGTCTTCTTCTCGTTGCTGCTTAAGATCAGTCCCGGCAGGAAGTAGTTGTTCCATGCCTGCACGAATGCGAAGATCGCCTGTACTGCCATCGCCGGCTTCATGATCGGTATTACAATCTTGTTAAATGTGTGAAACTCTCCGCTTCCGTCAATCCTTGCCGCTTCGATCAGTTCCAACGGAAGTGATGACTGCATATAACTGTACATGAAGTAGAATACCGCCGGTGCCGCGATCGATGGGAGGAACAACGGAACCAGACTGTCCATTAAGTCCATCTTGGTGATCAGGTTAACGAAACCAAGTGCAGATACCTGTGTCGGCATTACCAGGATCAGCAGGATGAATAAGAATGCCGGTTTTCTTAATTTGAAATCATAAGCATACAAGCCATAAGCGGTCATTGCAGAGAAGTATGTAGACAGTGCTGCCGTACATACAGACACGATCAGACTGTTCTTAATTCCTGAAACTACCGGAATGTTGGCATCATTCAGAACCGCTTTCAGATTCCGAACCAAAGATTTTCCCGGGACGAACGAGAAGCCCTTCTGGATCTGGAAATGATTCCTTGTCGCATTGACCAGCAATACATAGAAGAAGAACAGGCACAGGAAGGAAAGTATGATCAGTACAACATAGGCAAGCGTCGTTCTTCCTTTATGGACTCTGTTAGTTCCGTTCGTTTTCTTTTCAGCCATGTTATTTTCCTCCCTTCTTGTGATGATGTTTCTTCTCATCTTCCTGATTCAGTGTGAAGTAAACGCCCACACACAGAATTGCGCAGATGATGAACAATACTACAGATATTGCGCCCGCTGCGCCGTAGTTCTTACTATATAAATGGTTATTCAGATACATGATAACGGTTGTTGCAGTACGGTTCGGACTTCCTTTTCCGTTTGTCAGGATCTGTGGAATATCGAACATCTGCATACCTCCGATCATGGATGTGATCAGTACATATACCAGGATCGGCCGGATAAGCGGAAGGGTAATCTTAAAGAATGTCTGTCTGTGATCTGCACCGTCAAGTTCTGCCGCTTCGAACATCGACGGACTGATTCCCATGACTGCCGCCATCAGAAGGATCGTCGTATTACCGAACCACATCAGAAAGTTCATCAGTCCTACCAGACCTCTCGTTCCCGCAACCGATGACAGAAACCGGATCGGTGTATGTATCACACCCAGGGATTTCAGCAATCCATTTACCGGACCGTTCACAGAGAACAGGGCGAAGAACAGCATTGCGAATGCACTTGCCATGATCAGATTCGGAAGATAAATCACAACTTTAAAAAATGTCTTTCCTTTGATCCGGAGTCTTACATCTGTAAACCATGCTGCCAGAACCAGCGATACAATAATCTGTGGAATGAATCCGATCAGCCACATGACGATCGTATTACCGATGTATTTCGGCAGATCTGCGGACAGAAGTTCCTGATAATTCTTAAGTCCTACAAAATTCGGTCCTACTACGGTAAGTCCGTCTCTGTAATATTCGAAAAAACTATAATAGAATGTAGATACCAGTGGTACCAGCTGGAACACAAGAAACACAAGGAAAAACGGCAAGATGAAGAGGTATCCCCATTTTGCGTAACTTACTTTCTTTTTCGTTGCTGTTGCCTTCATGTGCATCCTCCTTTCTTGCCGTATATAAAATATGAATATTCTTTGCATCTTTAAGCAAAACAGAGTGGGCGATGATGCCCACCCTGTCCGGTCTTACTGTTAGTTAGATGGCCACTCAACTTTTTCCAGATTTGGATAAAGCTCTGTGATTGCCTTCTCAAAGTTCTTCTTAGCAGTATCTTCATCTACTTTGCCGTCGAAGTAATCTTTGAATGCAGCCTGAATCTTTTCGTTACATCCCTGATCGTATTTGCCTGCATTGCTCATATCGATCTTTTCAGCCTGTTCTGCGAAAAGTTTGATGTGGTTCTGTCCACCGAGGAATGCTGAGCCATAATCCGGATCGTCAGCGATCTCTTTCATAGCTGATTTGTTATTTGTATAATCTTCTGTATCCAGTGTGATCTGTTTCATAATATCTTTGTCACATGTCAGTTTCTTCATGATATCAGCAACTTCGTCTTTGTTGTCTGTTCCTGTTGCTGCACAGATCCATGTTCCGCCCCAGTAATATGGTTCCGGTCCCTGGCATACTGCGTAATCACCATAGATACCATTTCCGACTTCTTTCTCTCCGTCAGGATCTGCAAGGGAGTTGCCAAGAAGTGTGAAGTTGATTCCCCATGTTGAATAGAAGAATCCGAATACCTTTCCTTCTGGTCCCTGATCTTTTGCCCATGCGTCATCCCACAGAGATGTCTTATTGTTATAACCTTTATCTGTAAATGTCTTGGTCTGGTCTACCCATTTCATAATGTTCTCATCAACTTTTACTGTCTTTCCATCTACCCAAGGAGCAGCTACGTTGTTCGAGAATGTACGGTATGCATCGTCATATCCGGATAACATCTTGTATCCTTTTTCATTTGCCTTTTCAGCAACTGCGTTGAACTTATCCCAGTCAGCAACTGCTGCCTGTACCTGTTCCGGATCGTCTGTTCCGAGAACATCTTTAGCAATGGAACGGCGGTATGCGAACAGTCCAGGTGTTGCCTGCCATGTCGTACCTTTCTGTGTTCCGTCTATAGTTACGATATCTTTTGTATACTGATACTGTTCGGACAGATCATCATCTGTAAGTCCAAGATCCTTGATATCCATTGTGTAATCAGAATCTACATATTTTAATGCGTAGTCTGCTTCGATCAGGAATATGTCAATCTTATCATCTGCGGATGCTTTCTCCTGATTCAGGAGAGCTTCATCCAGTTTGTTCTGATAGTTGTTGTTCTCATTCGGATTAATCGTCCATTTTACAACGGTTCCGTCCTTTAATGTTGTTGTGGACTTATCCTTTGAAACTTTCTCCACTTCCGGATAGTAATCATTGAATCTGCTCTGGAATTCATCGTTCCAGCACCAGATGTTCAAGGTCTTGCCGGCATCGCCCGAACCTTCTTTTTTCGAACTGTCGCTTCCGCCGCTGCTGCCTCCGCATCCCGCAAGAGAAAGTGCCATGATAGATGCCAACGACATACTAATGAGTTTTTTTGTTCTTTTTTTCATAAAGATGTACCTCCCTTTCAAATTTGTTTTACACTTTTTCCTTCTATCAGCCGTCCTGTTACCATTATTTTCTCCGGTATGCTGGTCTTTGGATTCTCAATTACATCCACCAGTCTTCTTGCCGATTCTCTTCCGATCGCTTCTGCATCCTGATAATAAGTTGTCAGCTTCGGCCGCAACACCTCCGACAATGTAATTCCGTCATATCCTGTCACACTTACATCATCCGGAATGGAAAGCCCCATTCTCTCTAACTGATTCATCCCTCCAATGTAAGAAAAATCATCCGGATACATGATCGCCGTCGGCGGATCGTCAAGCTGCATCAGATATTCTGTTGCCTTTGCGCTGGATTTCGGATCATGATACACCGCTTTTATAACATATTCTTCCGGAACCTCTATTCCGTTCTGTTCACATCCCCTGTAGAATCCGGTTAGTCTCTTTTCTGTAACGGATGTATGCTCTCCATGGATGAATGCGATCTTGCGGTGTCCCTTTCCTGCCAGATAATTCACCAGACTGTATGTACCGTCAACATTATCCGACATGACACAGTTCAGATTATCCGCTGCGAAATCAATAGTAACAGTCGGGATGTCGCTTCTCATCAGTTCGACGACTCCCGGATTGTAAAAATCTACGCTTGCTATTACCACTCCGTCACACTTGCGGTACCGGCAATGTTCGGCAAATGATATCTTTTCACCTCCTATGTTCTGGCTGATAAATGTTATATCATACCCAAGCCGTTCTGCTTCTTCTTTCGTGCTGTTTAAGATTGCCGAGAAATATTCATGTGTCAATCCACACATGGTATCATCTACGAACAGTACTCCGATATTATGTGAAATATTCGTCTTCAACTGTCTTGCTGCTGCATTCGGCATATAGTGCATCTCCTGTGCCGTCCGCTTTACCAGCTCTATTGTCTCTTTACTGATATCTTCATAACCATTCAGTGCTTTACTGACGGTAGCCGGCGACACGTTGCAGCGTTTCGATATATCCTTGATCGTTACCATGCGTTTCCTCCTTTCCCGGTTTTCCGAACGTCCCGAATACGTTTTCGTAGTTTTATAATAAATCGTCTACACAATTTCGTCAATCCTTTTAAATACACAATTTTTTCACATTTTTCTTGTGTATTTTGTACAAAGGTTATTTTTATATCATTATTTTTGTTTACATTTTGACCATAAGACTCTTATAATAAAAATAGATTACGAAATCGTGTTCGGAATATTTTTATCAGAAAGGAGCTATCATATGAAATTCGGTTACTTTGATGATGTCAACAAAGAATACGTCATCACCACACCTAAGACACCGCTGCCTTGGATCAATTATCTTGGTACTCAGGACTTTTTCAGCCTGATATCCAATACCGCCGGCGGCTATTCATTCTATAAAGATGCCAAGCTTCTCCGGCTGACGCGCTACCGTTATAACAACAGTCCGATGGATCAGAACGGGCGCTATTACTATATCAAAGAAGGAGATACCGTCTGGAATCCCGGATGGCAGCCGGTCCAGACACCGTTAGATTCTTACCAGTGCCGCCACGGACTCGGATATACCGTCTTTGAAAGTTCAAAGAACAGCCTGAATGCGAAGCTTCTTGCTTTCGTTCCCGTCCATGACAACTGTGAGATCAATCTTCTTACACTGACCAATTATACGGATGTGGAAAAAGAATTCGATCTTTTCAGCTATATTGAATTCTGTCTCTGGAATGCAGCGGACGATTCTTCAAACTTCCAGAGGAATTTTTCTACGGGTGAAGTGGAGGTTGCCGGAAGTACCATTTATCACAAGACGGAATACCGGGAACGCCGCAATCATTACGCGGTATATTCGGTCAATCATCCGGTCAACGGATTTGATACTTCCAGAGATGCCTTCATCGGACTGTATAACAGTCCTGCTGATCCGCAGGCAGTCAGAAAAGGCTTCTGCTCCGGCAGTATCGCACATGGATGGGCTCCTGTTGCGAGCCACCATATCCACCTGAAGCTAAGACCCGGCGATTCGGTATCCCTGGTCTTTGTCCTGGGATACTGCGAGAATCCAAAGGATAAAAAGTTCAGTGCACCCGGTGTCATCAACAAAGAACCTGCCGACAGACTGCTTGCCAGATACCAGACAACGGAACAGGTAATGGCCGCATTTCAGGAATTAAAAGATTACTGGACAACGCTTCTGTCCGCTTATACGATTCAGACAGAAGATGTCAGGCTGAACCGTATGGTGAATATATGGAACCAGTATCAGTGCATGGTTACATTTAATATGAGCCGCAGTGCAAGCTACTATGAGAGCGGTCTGGGACGCGGGATGGGATTCCGCGATTCTTGTCAGGATCTGCTTGGCTTTGTCCATCTGATCCCGGAACGCGCCCGCCAGCGTATCCTGGATATTGCAGCTACGCAATTTCCTGACGGAAGCGCTTACCACCAGTATCAGCCGCTCACCAAGCGCGGTAATATGGATGTCGGAAGCGGATTCAATGATGATCCTTTGTGGCTGATTGCGGGAACGGCTGCTTATCTTCGTGAGACAGGGGATTTTTCTATCCTTGAAGAACCTTGTACATTCGATAATGATGCGGATAACACGGCTCCTTTGATGGAACATCTAAGACGGAGTTTTCAGTATACCGCAACCCACAAAGGCCCTCACGGACTGCCGCTCATCGGACGTGCAGACTGGAATGACTGTCTGAATCTGAACTGCTTTTCCGAAGAACCGGGTGAGAGTTTCCAGACGACAGGACCGAACGACGGACCGGTAGCCGAAAGTGTATTCATCGCCGGTATGTTCGTAAAATACGGACGGGAATATGCAGAGATCTGTGATGCCCTCCGCCTGGACGATGAGCGGGATGCTGTATTAAAAGAAGTGGCTGCTATGGAAGAGACTGTTATGGATGCCGGCTGGGACGGAGACTGGTTCCTGCGTGCTTATGATGCCATGTCCAATCCGGTAGGAAGCAAGGTCTGCGAAGAAGGCCAGATCTTTATCGAACCACAGGGAATGTGTGTGATGGCCGGAATCGGCACGGATATTACGGAAGATGGAAGTCCGTCTGCTGCTGCCCGTGCGCTCAGAAGTGTGGAAGAACGCCTGGATACCAGATACGGCATTATCCTGCAGACTCCTGCTTATACAACCTATCATGTAGAACTTGGGGAGATCTCTTCTTACCCGCCGGGATATAAGGAAAATGCCGGAATCTTCTGCCATAATAATCCATGGATCAGCTGTGCCGAGACGGTTCTCGGTCATGGCAGCCGGGCTTTCGAGGTCTTCAAAAAGACTTGTCCTGCTTATCTGGAAGATCAGAGTGAGATCCGCAGGACCGAGCCGTATGTATACTGTCAGATGATGGCCGGCCGTGATGCTCCGACTCACGGAGAAGGCAAGAACAGCTGGCTTACCGGAACAGCCGCCTGGACATTTACCTGTATCAGCCAGTATATTCTCGGTATCCAGCCGACTTTACAGGGACTGCGTATCAATCCATGTATTCCGTCTGACTGGAGCGGCTATACCTGCCGCCGTATTTACCGTGGTGTCTCTTACGATATTACGATTGATAACAGTGCACATGTAGAGTCCGGAGTCGCGTCTGTCACGGTTGACGGACAGCCGGTAACAGGAACTCTTATTCCGTTCGATGCCGGCAAGAAGACCTGTAAGGTAGAGGTTGTCTTAGGATAATTACAAAATACGCCATACAATATAGAAGCCTGCCGCAGGCATAATGCCTGCTGATCTGCTTCCTGTATTGTATGGCGTATTTTTTTATATGTTTCGATATGTTTCTATGTGTTCTTCTGCATGTGTACAGTCATCTGCGGATATGGAATTTCGATACCGTTCTCATCCAGTAAAAGCTTGATCTCTTCGAGCAGTCTCCATCTGGTTTCCCAATATTCCTCATTCTTCACCCATGCACGGATTCCCAGTACAACCGCACTGTCTGCCAGCTCATGAACAAATACATTGATCTGTTCGTTCTTGATGATACATTCATCTTTGATCAGCAGATTTTCGATCACTGATTTTGCCTGTCGGATATCCGCATCATAAGAAATAGCCACACGCAGATCCAGCTGCCTTTCATCTTTTGCCGTTGCATTGGTAATACTGTTGTTGGTCAGCATTCCATTCGGGATTACGATCGTCTTGTTATCAATTGTACTGAGTTTGGTATAGAAGATCTGGATCTCTTTTACGGTTCCTTCTTTTCCGTTGGTATCCTCGATAATATAATCTCCGACTACAAACGGTTTTAATAAAAGGATCAGGACTCCGCCTGCAAAGTTCGAAAGGCTTCCCTGTAATGCAAGACCGATTGCCACACCACCAGATGCCAGTACTGCCGCTACGGACGTTGTATCGAATCCAAGACTGGAGATCAGACTGAAGACAAGCAGGGCATACAGTCCATATTTTAGCAGGGAATCTACAAACTGCTCCACTCCTTTATCCGCACCAGAGCGCTCAAAGGAACGTCTGACGATCTTTCGGATCCACCGGATCACCAGCCGGCCGATAAAGAATGCCACCAGTGCCGCCAGCACTTTCAATCCGAACGTGATCAGTCCCGGTATGCTGTCCTGTACATATTGTGTCAGCTGATTAACCTGTTTGACCGCTTCCTGGGTCGCATCGGTTACTTCCTGCGTCGTATCTGCAATTGTTGTATCTGTCATATGTTATACTCCTCTTGTTGTCATCTGTTTCAGCGCAAGAAATGCGCTTACATTTCCCCTTTTATCTCCGGTAGTCCTGTGCGAGAACAGAATATCCGGATTGCAGTGTGTGCATACATTGGTTACCGCAATATGATCTTCGCGTATTCCGGCTTCTGTGAATATTCGTTCATTGGCACGCCAGAGATCCAACTGGTATTTCCCGTTTTCTTTTTTATAAAACAGCTCCGGCCAGTACGCTTCGTCAAAGCTTTCCCTGAATTGCTGTATCACATCCCCACTCACTTCATAGCAGTCCCGGCAGATGGACGGACCGATTGCCGCAATGATATCTTCCGGATCAGAGCCATATGTCTTCTGCATCAGTTCTATGGTAACTTTTCCTATCTTACCGACGGTTCCTCGCCATCCGGAATGTGAAAGACCGATCGCCTTCTTCACCGGATCAACAAAATACAGCGGCACACAGTCTGCGTAAAATGTAACCAGACAGATTCCCGGCACATCTGTGATCATTCCATCGGTCTCCTGAAAACGCTTTCCCCTGTCTCCGGCTTTTACTACCGCTACATTGGTCGTATGGGTCTGATTGGTGAATGTCATATCTTCCGGCTGTACACCGATAGCTCCGGCAATCCTTCTCTGATTCTCCCTGACATCTTCCGGATCGTCACCTCTGGTTGTACTGATATTCATCGTTGCCCAGCATCCTTTGCTGACACCGCCAAGTCTGGTCGAGAATCCATGATTCACGATTCCGGTCTCTTCCAGCATCGGATAACTTAAGAACGGGACACCGTTCACTTCTTTTTCATCAAATATATGGTCCTGATTTTTATAATGTAAGCCCAGATTCATGCCATATTCATCCTTTCTGTTCCGGATCTCTTCCTATCCTGTATAATCAAATGCATTCCGGTAAAGTGTCACCTCATGATTCTCGATGCTCACCACATCGAATCTGCATGGTACCTCATCGATTCCGTTGACCGTCATATAGCAAAGTGCACTTTTGGAAATGGTTCTCTGTTTGGCTGGATTTACAGCCTCCGCCGGATGTCCTTTTTTATCTGAAGCGCGATATTTCACCTCACAGAAGACCAGATATCCCGCTTCTCTTGCTATGATATCAATCTCTCCGGTCTTACACCGGTAATTATACTCCAGGATCTCATATCCTTCCTGCTCCAGATATGCACCGGCAAGCCGTTCATAATGGCTTCCGGTCTCCCGGTTATTCTTCCGTTCTCTTCCTGTATCTCCGGCCATAGTCCTCCCGTTCATTTTAGCAAACATTCTTACAACTTTGCTGTCTGTGATATATTTTTATATGTATTTTTTTATAAATGTCATTCTGTGGATCGGTGATGGTCCTAATTCTTTCAGGCCTTCGATATGTTTCTTCGTGCCATATCCTTTATTGGCAGCGAAATCATACCCCGGCATCACTGCATCATACTCTACCATCAGGCGGTCCCTGGTCACTTTGGCAATGATGCTTGCCGCTGCAATGGACACACTTTGGGCATCTCCTTTGATGATCGGCACCTGCCGGATATCGACGCCCGGTATCGTCACAGCATCGTTCAGAAGCAGATCCGGCTCTACCTTCAGGTTCCCTATCGCCATGCGCATCGCCTCATAAGTCGCCTGCAGGATATTGATCTCATCAATCCTTGCCGGACTTACGATCCCTATTCCTGTCGCCACTGCACGCTCCATGATCTCATCGTAAAGTGCCTCCCTCTTCTTCTCCGAAAGCTTTTTCGAATCATTCAGATACAGGATCGGATCATCTTTTGGCAGAATGACTGCTCCCGCTACCACCGGACCGGCAAATGGACCGCGGCCGACTTCATCGATCCCACAGATATAGGTACAGTCGCTGTATTCTTTTTCATAGACGCTCATTGCTTCGGTACGCTCCAGTTCTTTTTGAAGCTTTTCCTGTTGTTTTTTCAGTTTTTCTTCTTCTCGTTTATTCATGTCGGATCACTCCTATATTGTCAAATGGATAGATACGCACCCAGGCTCTGCCGATCAGATCCTTCCGGGTCAGCACTCCTACCCCCGGATCTCTGCTGTCCATACTGTGATTACGGTTATCTCCCATCACAAA
>OLRT01002359.1_pt1 | contig 11961 bp, 10 predicted proteins | sample 1672021 | NCBI WGS metagenome assembly OLRT01 (sample SAMEA3136637, study PRJEB25190) | human gut metagenome | reverse complement strand
ATGTTGCAAATTCCGTAGCAGTTGCAATGAAAGAATGGGCTACTGAAAACGGTGCAACCCATTACACACACTGGTTCCAGCCGATGACAAACGTAACAGCCGAGAAGCATGACAGTTTCATCTCCCCAACAGGAGACGGACAGGTGATCATGGATTTCTCCGGTAAAGAACTGGTAAAAGGTGAGCCGGACGCATCCAGCTTCCCGTCAGGCGGACTTCGTGCCACTTTCGAAGCAAGAGGATATACAGCATGGGATCCTACTTCACCGGCATTCATCAAAGATAAAACCCTTTACATCCCAACGGCTTTCTGCTCCTACAGCGGAGAGGCACTGGATAAGAAAACTCCTCTTCTCCGTTCCATGGATGTTCTTAATAAAGAAGCGGTTCGTATCCTTCACATCCTTGGAAACAAAGATGTCCGTCACATTGACACAACTGTAGGACCTGAGCAGGAATATTTCCTGGTTAACAAAGATCTCTACAAGAAGAGAAAAGACCTGATCTTCTGCGGACGTACTCTTCTGGGAGCTTCCGCACCAAAAGGACAGGAAATGGAAGATCATTACTTCGGAGCCCTGAAGCCACGTGTTGCCGCTTACATGCATGATCTTGACGAAGAGCTCTGGAAACTTGGTATTCCGGCAAAAACAAAACATAACGAAGTTGCTCCTGCACAGCATGAGCTGGCTCCTGTATTTGATACCACAAACGTTGCAGTTGACCACAACCAGCTGACCATGGAGATCATGAAAAAAGTTGCCGACAAGCACAACATGGTTTGCCTCCTTCATGAGAAACCATTTGAGGGAATCAACGGAAGCGGTAAACACAACAACTGGTCCATGATCACAGACACAGGTGTAAACCTTCTTGATCCTGGAAAAACACCGGCAGAGAATACACAGTTCCTGGTATTCCTGGTAGCTGTTATCAAAGCCGTTGACGATTATGCGGATCTTCTCCGTGTATCTGTTGCAAGTGCAGGAAACGATCACCGTCTTGGAGCAAACGAGGCACCGCCAGCAATCGTATCCATCTTCCTTGGAGATGAGCTGACAGATATCCTCAAATCCATTGAGAATGATACCTTCTTTAACAACAAACATGCCGTACAGATGGATATCGGTGCAAAAGTACTTCCACACTTCACAAAAGATACCACCGACAGAAACCGTACTTCACCGTTTGCATTCACCGGAAACAAATTCGAATTCCGTATGCTTGGTTCCGCAGCATCCGTTGCAAACCCGAACATCGTACTGAACACTGCCGTTGCAGAAGTTCTCTCCGAGTTCAGCGCAGCTCTTAAAGATGTTCCGGAAGAAGAAATGGAAAGCGCAGTACATGCACTTCTCAAGAAAACCATCGAGGATCACAAACGTATCATCTTCAACGGCAACGGTTATACAGACGAGTGGGTTGAAGAAGCTGAAAAACGCGGTCTCTACAACCTGAAGACAACTCCGGATGCTCTTCCTCACTTCGTTGATGAGAAAAACATCGCGCTGTTCACAAAACACGGCATCTTTACAAAGGAAGAACTGTTCTCCCGTTATGAGATCTGGCTTGAGAACTACTACAAGACCATCAACATCGAGTCCAACACTCTTGCTGAGATAATCCAGAAACAGGTGATTCCTTCCGTATTTACATATGTTGAAAAACTTGCCGACACTGCTGCTGTAAAGAAATCCGTAGTAGCTGATGTTTCTGTAGCAAGCGAAGCTGCTCTGATCTCCAAATTGAGCACACTTGCTGACACCATGACTAAAGATCTGGAGACACTAAAAGCTGACACAGCAAAAGCTCTCGCCGCTTCCGACGATGTACTTGCCTGCGCAAAAGCTTATCAGGAAACTGTTCTTGAAGACATGGATACTTTAAGAAAATCTGCAGATGAGGCAGAAGCTCTGATCCCGGATGAGTTACTTCCATATCCGACATACGACGAGCTGTTATTCTCCATCTGATACTTGATCAGATAAACAATTTCATACGGTAAATACAGGGGATATCCCTTATGAACTCTACTTCATAATTCATTATCGATTTCCTCATCCATTAATCACACGATACAGATATCCCCTGTTTTACATATATTAATTTTGTTTCGTAAAGGCGCGGAAGGGAATTTTCTCTCTCCCGCGCTTTTTCGTTATACTGATACTGGATAAATTCTGTCTGTTTTATGATCCGGTATTGTAAAAATCCTTCCTGTATATGCCTTATATAATAGGAAGAAAAAAATTGGGAAAGGGAGTGTTACTATGTATTCTTCAGTAAACACAATCTGGGTCCTCGTCGGTGCGGCACTGGTCTTCTTCATGCAGGCCGGATTCGCAATGGTCGAAACAGGATTCACAAGAGCAAAAAACGCAGGTAACATCATTATGAAAAACCTGATGGACTTCTGTATCGGTACCCCGGTCTTCTGGCTGGTTGGTTTCGGTATCATGTTCGGTGCAGGAAACGGGTTCTTCGGTAAGATCGGAGGAATCGCCTCAGAGGCAAACTACGGAAACGCAATGCTTCCGGACGGAGTTCCATTCTGGGCATTCCTGATCTTCCAGACTGTATTCTGCGCAACATCTGCCACCATCGTATCCGGTGCCATGGCAGAACGTACCAAGTTCATCTCCTACTGTATCTACAGTCTTCTGATCAGTCTCGTTGTTTATCCGGTATCCGGTCACTGGATCTGGGGCGGCGGATTTATCAGCCAGATGGGATTTCATGATTTCGCAGGTTCCTGTGCCGTTCATATGGTCGGTGGTGTTGCAGCACTTATTGGCGCCATCATCCTTGGACCCCGTATCGGAAAATATTCCAAATCCGGTAAATCCAGAGCGATTCCTGGCCACAACCTTACTGTCGGCGCACTTGGTGTATTTATCCTCTGGTTCTGCTGGTTCGGTTTCAACGGTGCATCTACCGTCAGCATGGAAGGCGATGCCATCGTAAGCGCAGGAAAAATCTTCGTGACAACCAACCTTGCTGCTGCTGTTGCAACTGTAACCGTTATGCTGATCACATGGATCCGCTACAAAAAACCAGATGTTTCCATGTCCCTCAATGGTTCCCTTGCAGGACTGGTAGCCATCACAGCAGGCTGTGATACCGTATCTCCTACCTCTGCAGCTATCATCGGAATCATTTCCGGATTTATCGTAGTATTTGGTATTGAGTTTATTGACAAAGTTCTCAAAATTGATGATCCAGTTGGTGCTGTTGGTGTACACGGCCTCAACGGTGCTTTCGGAACACTGGCTGTAGGACTTTTCTCCGACGGTGCAGGTACAGAATGGAAAGGACTTCTCACAGGCGGCGGTTTCCACGGCTTCGGTGTTCAGTTCATTGGTATGGCCATCACCATCGCATGGGTAGCTGTTACGATGACAATCATCTTCCAGGTGATCAAACACACCATCGGACTTCGTGTTTCCGCTGAGGAAGAGATCGCAGGTCTGGATATGAAAGAGCATGGCCTTGCAAGTGCATACGACGGATTCTTCGTACAGGATACCATGACAAAAGCTCCTGCTCCAATGGGAACTTCCGTAAAAGATCCGGTTATCAAACACGCACCTTCCGCTCCTGCTGAATCTGTTCCTGAGATTCCTGCTGACGGCGTACACAAACTGACAAAAGTTGTTATCATCACCCGCCAGAACAAACTGGATGAGTTTATGCAGGCCATGAACGGGATCGGCGTAACGGGTATCACTATTACAAATGTTATGGGATGTGGTGTTCAGAAAGGTGCTCCAACCTACTATCGTGGTGTTGAAGTAGACATGAACCTCCGCCCGAAGGTTAAGATCGAGATCGTTGTAAGCCTTGTACCGGTTCAGAAAGTTATTGACACTGCAAAAGCAGTTCTTCATACCGGCCAGATCGGTGATGGTAAAGTCTTCGTTTACGACATCGAAAACGTTGTCAAGATCCGTACCGGTGAAGAAGGCTTCCTGGCTCTGCAGGATACAGACGCATGATCCTTTTATAAGAAAAACATATAAAAATCTTTCTACGCAATATAAACCAAATGAAAGCCAGAAAAGATCCGGAACATTATCTTTCAAATGTTCCGGATCTTTTCCTGTATTACTACTCTTATTCTCTCCGAAGCCTCGGCAAGTTCCACCGGTAATGGGCTGCCAGATACCGGATCAGTATCACCACCACAGTTCCGATCACCATGGCAGGAACGCTGCCCCACAACCGGTATATCCACACGTATACAATGGCACCTACAATGGAAGCGCAGGCATAGATATGGCGCACAAAAATATACGGCGGCACGCCTGCCATCATATCACGGATCAGTCCGCCGCCAACGCCTGTAACCGTTCCAAGGAATACAAGAAAAAACGTCCTTCCCATATATCCTTCCGTGATCCCTTTATCCACTCCCATAACTGTAAACACACCCAGGCCCACAGAGTCCATCACCAGCATTATCTTATCATAGACCAGCCGGTTCTCTCCTTCCAGCAGTTCCTGTTTCCAGTACATTATGGCGAACACAATACAGGATGTCACAGTTGCCACAATGGTATATATGGGATTCTGAAACATTCCCGGCGGCACGATTCCCAGAATGATATCTCTGGTCGCTCCACCTCCCACGGCTGTCACCACGCCCAGAACACAGATCCCGAAAATATCCATTCCTCTCTGTGCTCCTACCATTGCTCCGGAAGCAGCGAATGCAATCGTTCCCGCCATTTCCAGAATAAATGTAAATAAACTCTGAGAATCCATTTCCCCTCCATACATATCCGGCTGCTGTTCTTTCTCGTCCCATATTTGCAGCCTGTTTTCCCCCACCTGTGCATTTTTTACAGGGTGCAAGAAGGAACCCTGTTCACACAGGATTCCTTCTCTTATCTTTCATTTCACTTTTCTTATTCTAACAGAATTTCCCTATTCTGTACATCTTTTCTTTTTGTATCCGATTTCTATTATTCTGCTTCGATCAGAAAGCCTCGTCTTTTCAGCATATCCTGGATCATATCCAGAATTTCTTCTGATTCTGCCTCTACTTTATGGTAATGGTAATCCGATGTAATATTCTTCAGAGGACTGGACTTACCGTTTCGAATGTCCTCCATAAAATTCTCCACCTGGCGCCTGGAGCCGATATTCAGTTCTGCCTCGATGTGTCCGTAAACTCTGTGATTGACCATTACGTTGATCACTTTTCCGCCAAGATCCACAATTCCGCAGAGTTCATTCTCCAGATCCGCATCTGTATGATGCACCTTAAAGATCCGGCTCACTGTATGCGGGGCGTTGAGGATATATCCCCGGTTGGTGGAGATCACATTATTCCCCTCTGCACGTATCAGTGCAATATCCTGCACGATCACCTGTCTACTGACCTGAAATGTTTTGGCCAGAGCGCTTCCCGAGACCGGCCGGTCACTGTTTTTAATTTGATCCATGATCGCTGTCCTGCGTTCTGAACCAGTCATTTAAGCTTCCCCTTTCCTGGCTGTGCCTGTACTTTTGGTCCTGATATCTGTTTTCCTCATTCCTGCGATATCCCCCACCCGTTTCAGATACTGTCAATTATGTTTCTGTGTTCGGCACAATACGTACTTCTGTTTTTCTGATGTTCCGGGTATTTCTGTCACAGCACTCGGTATTCTGTAAAATTCCGTGATCTTCAGAAAAGCGGATGAAGGTTCTTCAGGGAAATATCAAGGATCGGTGCAGAATGTGTTAATGCACCACTTGATACATAGTCTACACCAACATCCCTGATCTTTGCAATATTTTCTTTTGTAACATTTCCGGAACACTCGGTTTTGGCTCTTCCGTCGATCAGCTGTACGGCTTCTTTCATCATTTCCGGAGTCATATTATCAAGCATGATGATATCTGCACCTGCTTCAACTGCCTCTTTTACCTGGGCAAGGCTCTCTACTTCCACTTCGATCTTACGGACAAAAGGAGCATACTCCTGTGCCATTTTTACAGCTTTCGCAACGCTTCCTGCTGCTCCGATGTGGTTGTCTTTCAGAAGGACTCCGTCAGAAAGATTATATCTGTGGTTCTGGCCGCCGCCTACACGTACTGCATATTTTTCAAAAATACGCATGTTCGGTGTGGTTTTTCTTGTGTCAAGAAGTGTGATGCCGGTTCCCTCAAGAAGAGATGCTACGGAATGCGTGTATGTTGCAATTCCGCTCATTCTCTGAAGATAATTAAGGGCTACACGCTCCCCGGAGAGAAGCACACGGATATCACCGGTAACTTTTCCCATCTTCTGGCCTTTTTTTACTTCGTCGCCATCCTTGCAGAATAATTCTACTTTTGTGTCAGCATCCAGAAGTGTAAATACACGGCTGAAGATTTCCAGTCCGGCAATGATCCCGTCCTCTTTGCAGATCAGATCTACTTCTCCAGGAACTGCCTCTTTCATAACGGAATTGGTGGTAACGTCTTCGCTTGAAATATCTTCTTTTAAAGCCTCCAGGATCAGGTGGTCTACCTGGAGTGTCATTGTGATCTTATTCATTATACAGTACCTTCTCTTTCTCAATAATCATGGCAGCCCTGTTCTTCAGATCAAGGTTGTTTCCATCTTTCATAATGCGGAACTTTACATTGCAATCTGCGTTCACGCAGCTCCTGCTGCACTTTTCTCGCTTTTCTTTTCAGCGGAGATTGCTTTTGCGGCACGTTTGGCAAATACAAGACTTTCCAGCAGGGAATTACTTGCCAGGCGGTTGGCTCCATGTACTCCATTGCAGCTGGTTTCGCCTACTGCATACAGCTGGTCCATACTGGTCTTGCTGTCAGAGTCAACCCAGATACCGCCCATAAAATAATGCTGGGCAGGAACTACCGGGATACACTCTTTTGTTACGTCGTAGCCTTCCTCCAGGCATCTTTCGTAAATATGTGGAAAATGATGAAGGATGGTATCTTTGTCAATGTTTTCCATGGAGAGCCATACATGGTCGGTTCCTTCTTTTTTCATCTCTTCCTGGATTGCCTTTGTTACCACATCTCTTGGAAGCAGTTCGTTGACAAAGCGTTCTTTTTTGCTGTTATAAAGCACTGCACCCTCTCCGCGGACGGACTCGGAGATCAGAAATCTGCGGCCAGGTTTCTTGGAATACAGTGTTGTGGGGTGGATCTGTACATAGTCCAGATGTTCCAGACGTACATTGTGTTTTTTCGCAATATCCAGGGCATCACCGGTAAGGTGTGGATAGTTGGTGGAATGCTGATATCTTCCGCCGATTCCGCCGCTTGCAAGGATGGTATCCTCCGCATAGATTTCTACCGGAAGCTCTCCGCCTGGCTGAATTTCTTCCTGAATTTTTACGTTTTCTCCTGCTTCCATTGCTTCCAGACGTGTTTTGTTTGCTTCTGCAGAAACTGCCTTCAATCCGATACATTTGCCGTTTTTTACAAGGATATCCTGCATGGAAGTATATTCCAGAACGGTTACATTTTCAAGTTTCAGAACCTGTCCCAGAAGTTTTTCGGAGATTTCTTTTCCTGTAATATCTTCATGATAAAGGATCCTCGGTTTGGAATGCGCGCCTTCTCTTGTATAGGCAAAATCATCTCCATCCATCTTAAAATCCACACCGTAGCCTACCAGGTCATTGATTACATCTCTGGATCCCCGGATCATAATGTCTACGGATTCTTTTCTGTTTTCGTAATGTCCTGCTTTCATGGTGTCTTCAAAATAGCTGTCATAATCATTTTCATCACGGAGTACACAGATCCCGCCCTGTGCCAGGAAGGAATCGCTGCTTCGCATATCTTCTTTTGTGATGATCACGATTTTTTTGTCTCTGGGGAGTTTCAGTGCGCTGAACATTCCCGCAACACCTGTTCCTACGATTACTACGTCTGTCTTGATTTTCATTGTTTTCGCCTCTCTGTCTCTATTTTGCAAGTTCCAGCATCCGCTCCAGCGGTTTCTTTGCTTTTTCTCTTGTTTCATCAGTTACATGGACTTCATTTTCTCCGGTTTTCAGAACATGGAGCACTTTTTCCAGAAATACTTTTTTCATGTTTTTGCAGACTGGTACGGTTTCTGTAAAGTAGAATTTTTTGTCCGGGCAGGTGGTTTCCAGTTTGTACTGTACGCCGCATTCTGTGCAGATGATAAATTCTTTGTTGTTGCTGTCCTGGGCATATTTGATAATCCCGGATGTGCTTCCGATATAATCTGCCTGTTTCAGGACTGTCTGAGGACATTCCGGATGGGCCAGCACAAGTGCTTCCGGATGGGCTTCTTTTGCTTCTTTTACTTCTTCGGGATCCATAAATTCGTGAACGATGCAGAAGCCTTCGTTATAGATGAAGTGTTTTTCCGGTACCTGTTCTGCGATAAAGTGGGCCAGGTTTCTGTCCGGGATGAAGAAGATATTTTTATTTGGGAGTGCTTTTACGATCTTTACGGCGTTTGCGGAGGTTACGCAGACATCGGAGAGTTCTTTTAAGGCTGCTGTGGAGTTGATGTAACAGACAACTGCTACGTCGTCGTATTCTTCTCTTACTTTTCGGATTCCTTCTTCAGTTGCCATGTGTGCCATGGGGCAGTCTGCGTCCATTGCGGGCATGAGTACAGTTTTGTCGGGGCTTAAGATCTTGGCGCTTTCTCCCATGAAGCCTACGCCGCAGAATACGATGGTTTTTTCTTTTGCGCTGGCTGCAATTTTGCTAAGGTAAAAGGAGTCTCCTATATAGTCTGCTACGTCCTGTACTTCGGGGCGCACGTAGTAGTGCGCCAGGATGATGGCGTCTTTTTCTTTTTTTAATTTCTGGATTTCTTCTGCTACTGTCATTATTTTCACCTTTCCTGCAGGGGGGGCTTTTATTCCTGCTTTTGTTTTGTGGTTTTTTCAAAATATCTTACACATAATACCATAGTTCTTTACATGTGACAAGACAGTTGTTTGATTTGTTGTAAAGTTTTTGTGAGGGAATGGATGGATTGGTTGCAGACGGACGGGGATGGATGGCGAAGGGGTGGTGGGTGGTTTCGGGAACAAGTAATTCTAGGGCTGTGGAAGACTGCTAAAACCATTCCTGAAAATATGCAGAACTCGCTTCGCTCAAACAGCTGCATTTTCAGGAATAACGCAGTCTCCCACGGCCCAAGAATTACTAAGTTCCCTGCAAAGCACCCGCCACCCCTTCGCCATCCATCCCCTGGGTGTTCAAATTTTAAATAAAATGAATTCGTGTGTGTATTTATTTTGGGTTAATTAATTACTTGATATTTTTTTACCTGGTAAATTTAGTGATTAACATTTTTTTGAATAAAAAAGACCTGGTGTTTGCAATAATTACCAGGAATATATATTCCTGAAATTACTGTAAGCTCCAGGTCTCTTGATTTTTTCAGTGAGATGGGGTTATTGGAATTTGCTTCTGTTTCGTATGTTTGCTCTGAATAATTGTTTGGTTGTTTATTCGGTTTTGTTTTTCTGTTCCAGGTATGCCTGGGTGCTGTCTTTCAGGCGGTTGAGGCCGTCTATTACTGTCTCTTTAGGGCAGGCGAGGTTTACGCGTAAGAAGCTTTGTCCGTTTTTATACTCATTGCCGTCGCATACGTAGAGTCCGCTGTGCTGGCGGATGAAGGCATAGAATCTGGTTGCATCGTCGGTTACTTCGCGGCAGTCCAGCCAGAGCAGGTATGTGGCTTCTCCTCTGACTGCGTGGATTCCTTTTATTTCTTTTGTGATAAATTCTTCTGCATATCGTCTGTTTTCCCAGAGATATTCTCTTAAGCTGTCCAGCCATTCTGCTCCGTGGTTAAAGGCAGCTACCGGTGCGATAGCTGCAAATACGTTTGGTTCTGCCACTTCGTCTGTATTTAATCCTCGGTTGACCCGATGCCGAAGCACAGGATTCGGAACAATCACTGCTGCCGTCTGTAGTCCTGCCAGGTTAAAGGTTTTTGTAGGTGCACGCAGGTGATGCTGTTTTCTCTGCAGGTCTCAGATACTGAAGCAAAAGGTACGTAGTCTTTTCCTGGTTTTGTCAGGTCGCAGTGGATCTCATCGGATAATACCAGCACGTGATGTTTTGCACACAGTTCGCCGATCTTTGCCAGTGTTCCTCTGTCCCAGATTTTTCCTACAGGATTATGTGGGTTGCAGAGGATCAGTAAGGATGCCTGTGGGTCTGAAAGTTTTTCCTCAAGGTCTGCGAAATCAATTTCATAGGCACCATTTTCGTAATGCAGCGGGCTTTCCAGGATGAACCGGCCGTTGTTGATGATGGAATTAAAGAAAATATTATATACCGGGGTCATGACCACAACTTTTTCTGCTGTGGTTGTCATCTTACGCACAATGCTGGAGATTGCAGGTACAACGCCTGTGCAGAAGATCAGCCATTCTTTTTCGATGGACCATTCATGGCGTGTTTTCCACCAGTTCTGATAGGCATCATACCATTCATCTTCGATCAGGGTATAGCCAAATACCCCGTGCTGTGCTCTTTTTATAATGGCTTCTGTTATCTGTGGAGCTGTCTGAAAGTCCATGTCAGCCACCCACATGGGCAGTTCTTTTTCTGTTACATCCCATTTCATGGAGCCAGTATGCCGGCGGTCTGTTTTTTCGTCAAATATGCTCATTTCTTTTTCCTTTCTGTATCTGTCAGAGCTTTTATGCTTCCGGCGCTTTATCCAGCTTTTCCCCAACTGTGGGACAGATAATTTCGGTTTCAGCCGGATCGATCTTTTCCGGATCCAGAATCAGTGTTTCAATCTCATCTGCCTGGATCCTGCCTTCTGACGGATTCATGACACTTTTGATCCTGCCGTTGATCTGTGCATTGATCCCTTTCGAATACTCAAAAGCCAGAGTTGTATTCAAAAGGGTACAATTGATCATTTTCAGATTTTCAATATAACACAGTCCCTGCAGACTTTCTATGGTACAGTTGATAAATGTGAGATTTTTTGAATTCCAGCCCAGATACTCTCCATGAATCACAGAATCATATACCGTAACATTTTCGCTGTTCCAGAAAGCATCTTTTGACAACATTCTGGCATTATGGACTTCCATATTTTTTGCACCATCAAAAGCATAGTTGCCAACAAGTTTGAAATCATCGATGGTGATATTTGTGCTGTTCATGCCAAAATAATCACCCCTGGCCTGTACATGTGCAAGTTTTATACCCTCACAGTTCCAGAACGTCTCTGCCGCATTGGCAAGATACACATTATCAAGAGTCACATCATGACAGCGGCGGAAATTTTTCGGCGCCTCAATCAACGTATCCTCGATCCGGATATGATCCGTATACCACACCCCAGAACGCGCCATCTCCAGCCAGGTACAATCCCTCGCCTCTATATTTTTGCTGTACCAGAGCGGATATTTCCATTGAAACGAACTGTTCTCCAATACAATATCCCGACTCTCCTTAAGCGGAGACTCTCCATCATTAAAAATCGTCTGTTCAATATGCAACTTCTTCCCATGAAACAAAGGCCGCTCTCCTGTAAGATACGCACCCTTTAATTCTTTATCTGTTTTTATATTCTCTACACTCATTTTCTATCCTCTCTACATTCCTGTCATTCACACGTTACTTTTTATATTTTAACATCTAAAGTTTACTTTAGGTCAAGTATCTAATTGTTATTATCACGTTAAATGTAAAGGTAACTTCCTGATTATAAGACTTAATTCCGGGTAGCTGACGTTAGGGGGACGGACATCGCCTCTTCATATAAACAATAGTTATCATTATACCCCACACATCATCTCACATACAAACTAAGCCATTGCAGCCGTCCAGCGAAGCGCCCGACGGCCCACCACCCACCGAGCAGACACTCAACTTATCATCCTCAACAACCCTATACCTCCGCCCACACCGTCACACAGCCACCCTACCCCTCCCAAAATCTGTACGGACGCACACCCCCATCCAACTTCCCACTTTGAACACACAGCC
>OLRT01002356.1_pt1 | contig 11966 bp, 11 predicted proteins | sample 1672021 | NCBI WGS metagenome assembly OLRT01 (sample SAMEA3136637, study PRJEB25190) | human gut metagenome | reverse complement strand
GGATGATGATAGGACAGTTGTCTACATGCATAAACTGCTTTGGGATGTCCTGTCCCATTCTATTGCCAGAACCTCCGGCTATGATCAATGCATAGTTCATATTCTCTATCTTTAAATTGATTATTTCTGAATGATTCTCCCCGGATTCCCTACCACGGTAGCCCCGTCGGGAATATCCTGGAATACCACAGCACCGGCGCCTATCGTCACGTGGTTGCCGATATGGATGCCGCCGAATACCGTGGCGCCGGTATAAATCTTCACGTCATTTCCGATGGTAGGTCTGCCGCCCTTGCCGTTGCCCAGCGTCACCATCTGCAGACAGTAGAAGTCATCACCTATGCTTTCTGCGTTGAGATAGGTGGCATAGCTGTGCTCCAGATGCGCACCCTTCCCGATATGCGGACACCAGATGGTCATCGTACGCTCAGGAGGCAACAGCCAGCTGATGAAAACCGAACGGTATTCGCCCATGCGGTAATAAAACAGATTGCGGAAACTCCTTTCGCGGGTGCATGCCTTAATCAGGTTGAGCACCGTAGGCTTCCTGTCCTGCACCTTCAGCAGGTCGGCATCTATCTCCTTCTTATGGAGCAGATACAAAGCGATATGCGGCAACATGCGCACCGCCGAAGCTGACAATATGATGGTTTGTACAATCGGATTCATGACTCTAAATCTTGTTTTAACATGGTTGCAAAGATACAAAAAATAAAGCAACTAGCATGCTTTTATCCGAAAACAATTGCTCTTTTCACTAAAAATAAGATAATAGAACAGGGTTTGTAGATTTTTAGTCGGTTTTATTGCTAAATAATGTGAATTAAATAGCTTTCCATACAACTTTTCCGTACCTTTGCACAAAGTTATATATAACGATATTATAGAAGAGGATAAAACAGAACATTATGAAGAGGATATTGATTGTAGAAGACGATTTGGCATTCGGAACAATGATACAGACTTGGCTCAAAAAGAAAGGATTCGATGTAGAAAGGGTAACATCCGTAGGCGCTGCCATCAAAGCGATGGGAGCCGGCGATGCATTCCATCTGGTTCTTTCCGACCTGCGCCTGCCCGACCATGACGGACTGGTATTGCTCCAGCATATCAGAAAGTCCGATGCCCACCTGCCTTTTATCGTAATGACTAGCTATGCAGAGGTTCAGAATGCTGTATGTGCCATGAAATCGGGTGCTACCGATTACGTGGCTAAACCCTTCCATCCCGAAATCCTCTTAGAGAAAATCCATGAGGCTATCCAGTCGGCTGCTTCTGCGGTTTCAACCCCTCAGCGTGCGGAATCTGCCGCCATGCAGGATGCGCCCCAAGAAGAGCAGCAGGGCGCTACGGAGGTTCCTAGATATATAAAAGGTGAAAGCGAGGCTTCCAAACAGCTCTACGAGTTCGTTTCGCTCGTTGCCCCAACCCCGATGTCAGTGCTCATTCTCGGAGCCAGCGGCACCGGAAAGGAATATGTGGCGCGCAGCATCCACGAACAGAGTCTGCGCAAGGACAAACCTTTCTATGCCATCGACTGCGGCGCCATTCCTAAGGAGGTGGCAGCATCTGAATTCTTCGGATATAAGAAGGGTGCCTTTACCGGAGCCGAACAGGATAAGAAGGGTGCCTTCGAGATAGCTAACGGCGGAACGGTTTTCCTCGATGAGATGGGAAACCTCAACTACGAAGTACAGGTGCAGCTTCTCAGAGCCTTGCAGGAGAGGAAAATCCGTCCGCTGGGCAGCACGCAGGAGATTGATGTGGATATCCGACTCATCTGTGCCACCAACGAGAATCTGGCGCAAGCGGTAGCCGAAGGCAAGTTCAGAGAGGACCTCTATCACCGCATCAACGAGTTTACCATCTACATGCCTGCCCTCAAGGACAGAGGTGCCGATATCTTCCTCTTTGCCAACCTCTTTATCAAGCACGCCAACCAGGAACTGGGCAAGAATGTGCTCGGAATGGATGCCAAAGCCTCCGAAATCATTGCCTCATACGACTGGCCGGGCAACCTGCGCGAACTGAACAATGTGATGAAGCGCGCCACCCTGCTCGCCCGTGGCAAGTATATCGGTGCCCAGGAACTGGAGAAGACGATGGCACAGACCTCCACCGCCCGACCGCTCAATATGCAGCTGCACAGCGAACAGTCGGAACAGGAAAGCATCGCCGCTGCTCTGAGAGCCACCCACGGCAACAAGAGCAAGGCAGCCCAACTGCTTGCCATCGACCGCAAGACACTCTACAACAAAATGAAGAAATACGGCATGGAGTAAAACATGCCACACCCCGATTCCCCAATATATTCCACACTATATTGGGGAATTTTTCTACACCTTTTCCCCACTTTCCCCACACCCCGTTTCTGGCACAAAACACCATCAACCCTGATTATCAGACACTTAACCAAATTCATCGATTTTTGGCACGCCTATTGTGATATTATTTAGCGAACTCGCAAATGAGTTTCAGCAAGAGAATTAATAAACAAATAATATTCACAATTAAAAAACAAAAGAATTATGAAAAAGTTAGTATTTGCAGTTATCGCAGCAGTAGCAATGGTATCAGTTAGCAATGTATTTGCAGGTAACAGAATGGTAAGCGTTGCAGGTTCAGAACCAGTAGACACAGTAGCTCCAGCCGACACAACAGCAACACCTGTTGAGACTCCAGCAGCAACAGTGGATTCAACCGTAGCAAAGTAAATCCACCTTCAGAAAATAGTAATTACGCGTCGCTTTCAATGAAACAGGAGATAGATGACCAGATTTTGGCATTTATCTCCTGTTTTCGTTGGTTTATATCGCATTTTTGATTAACTTTGCACGCAAATAGCAAAAAGACTCAAAACATTAAAAGATAAGAAGATGCAGCAAACAAACGTTCCTTTCAAGGTAGCCCTGGGTTACATCATCGTCGCCATCGTACTGATTCTGGCGATAGGGCTGGTATATCGCAACACCACAACCGTGCTCGCTATCAACCAGGCAACCCGCGACTATATCGAAAAGCGACAGGCAGCCGACAGCACCATGTCCAACCTGCTCAAGGAGGAACAGACCAATCTGCAGCAGCTTACCCGCGCCATGCAGGGCAAGTCATCCCACAACTATCTGCATGAGAAGATGAACAGCCTCAACAGTGGCGAAGATTCCATTGTCGTGCATTCCAAGGCACCCAAGACTCATGTGGCAAAGAACACCACCGTAGAGGTGATGAAAACCCGCAAGGGCTTCTTCCGCCGCCTTGCCGATGCCTTCAAGAAGGAACATGCCGAAACGCTCAGCATCAGACGCGACAGCAACCAGGCTGTCACCGATACCCTCTCTACCCCGGTCAACTTAGCCGGAAACGTAGCCGATATCCTGGAACAGATTGACCGCAAGGAGAAGCAGTCTACGCGCGATAACCACGATGCCATCAACCGCGAGGTGAGAGACCTGCAGATAACCAATGCCCGCCTCGCCCTGCGCTCCTCCCAGCAGCTCAACGATATCCACCAGCGCGAACGTCAGGCGATGCAGCAGGCTATCAACCAGACGATGCAGGCGCGCCAGAATCTGCTCTGGCAGATAGGTCTGCTTGCCATCGTAGCCATCACAGCCGCCGTCATCCTCGTCTATTACATCTACCGCGATACGCAGAAGGAACGCATCTACCGCGAGAATCTCGAAGAGGCTAACGAGGAAATCAGGCGCATCATGAACCAGCGCGAACGCCTGCTCCTCACCATCACCCACGACATCAAGGCTCCGGCTGCCAGCATCTCGGGCTTCATCGACCTGATGAAGGATTATGTCGACAACCCGCAGGCCATCTCCTGCCTCAACAGCATCAAGGGGTCTGCCCCCCACCTCTCCCGGCTCGTTGCCGCCCTGCTCGATTATCACCAGTTGGAAAACGGACTGATGAAGCTGAACCCTGTAGATTTCTCGCCTGCCGACATGTTCCGCCAGTGTGCCGGAGAGATGCTGATCCTGAGCCAGGAGAAGGGATTGGAACTGCATCTGGAGCTCGATGGCATCAGCAGTCCGCAGACCTACTACCGTGCCGATGCCTTCCGTATCCGTCAGATACTCAACAACCTGGTGAGCAATGCCATCAAGTATACTGATAAGGGCAGCGTCACCATCCAGGCAGCCATCAGTCCCCAGCACCTCCTCACCTTCTCGGTAAGGGATACCGGCAAGGGCATGACCACCGAAGAGCGCCAGAAGGTATTCCAGGCGTTCACCCGTCTGAAGAGTGCCCAGGGCATCGAGGGCACCGGTCTCGGGCTGAACATCACCCAGGAACTGGTTAATCTGCTTCAGGGCACCCTGCGTCTGGAATCCGTCAAGGACAAGGGCAGCACCTTCACCGTCACCATTCCGCTTGCCTTAGGTACCGCTCCTGCAGCAGAAGAGGCAGAAGAGCAGAAGCCCCTCGCCCCAACCAAGCCCCATTTCGAAAACCACAAGATACTGCTGCTCGATGACGACCCGTTGCAGCTCCGTCTGCTTCAGGAGATGCTGAAGAAGCTGATAGGCGACAGTTGGCAAGTCTTTGCCTGTCTGCATGTAGCCGAGGCGCTCACCGTGCTCCACAACGAGCATCCTGCGCTGATGATGATGGATATCGAAATGCCCGAGATGAACGGCATCAGGATGATTCAGCACATCAACCACAGCCACATGAAGGTAGTAGCGATGACCGCCCACGATGCCAGCATCATTAGAGAGTTGAAAGAAGCCGGTTTCGACGATTGCCTTTTCAAGCCGTTCAGCACAGAGAAGCTGAAAGAAATCCTCGGTTTGGAGAATACAGCATCAGAAACAGAGGATATGGCAGAGGAAACCAATAAGAAATCCCGCTTTGCAGCCCTTCTGACCTTTGCAGAAGGCGATCCGGAGGCAGAAGCCGAGATACTCAGCACCGTCAAACAGGAGTTGTCATCCCATCTCCAGAACCTCCAGCAGGCAACAGAAGGCGAGTTATCAATAGAAGCCATCGGCAAGACAGCCCACAAGCTCCTCCCTATCGCCACGATGATAGAGATGGAGACCCGACAGCACATCGCCGCCCTCGCTCCCGAGCATATCAGCGATCTGTCAGAATCTCAGATAAGAGCCTACACCCAGGCCATCATCGCCGACCTGAAGGGGCTTTTAAAGGTAAAAAAGTAAAAAGGTAAAAAGGTAAAAAAGGCCTACCCCCGTTCGTCCCCGTCCCCAGCGATTCCATCGCTGGTCCCCCGAAGACAAAAAGCCCCTGATGCAAAAACACCAGGGGCTATAAACTATAAACTATTAACTATAAACTTCACACAGTTCCCAGTATCGCTGAGCAAGGTCATGGATGAACTTTCGTCCTCGCTCGGTCCATACGAGATAGGTATGGGTGTAGGCTCTGCCCATCTTCTCCTGTCTGCCATCGCTCTTCGGGTCGAGGAAGGCGCTGTAGCGGGTGCGGCTCTTCGCCAAGCCCATGTGAGCATAATCGGCATAGAGGAGATACTGACCGCTCTGGTAATACTGGATATGCAGGGCACAGAGCGAGCGGTTCAGCTCCTGGGCAGTGATACCGAGTTCCTTCGCAATCTGCGTCGTGGTGAAGCAGGAAACGGAATCGAGCACGTTATCGCTATAGAGCGCTTTCGGCAGAAGATTACCCACCTGATTCTCCAACTGTATGATGTTCTCACCACTCTTGGCGTTGCGAACCACCTGCTCATCCACCACATCATTCAAGCGGCGAATTTCCGTATCCTGTTCGCCGATAAGCTTCTTCTGCTGTTCAATCTGCAGGCGCTGTTTCTTCAGCAGATTCTCCTTCTCCTTGAGCGTAGCACGGAGAATTTCTTCAGCATGTCGGATTGTCTCCTCATCGCTCTCGCCCTGCTGCACCGGGATATAACCACCCGTCTTGCGAATCTGCGGCAGCACATCAGCCGTAACCCAGTTCTTGAACTTCACGGCAGTAGAAAGCTTGGAGCCGAGAACTAAAGCATAGAAACCGCTCTCGTTGACATAGAGCATCAGAGTACGACGCATCGCCGAGGTTCCATCCTTCTTCAGACCGGTTGCTACCCATGTACGGCGTTTCGCCGTATCAAGTGGTTTAACTAACTGATCTACAGCATCATTCGCTCTCTTATATCCCAGTACATTACAGAGATCCTTTGCACAGAACAATGGCTCCCCATTCTCATCGGTCAAGGTACGAACCTTACCGAATTCAGAGTTTTCAAACACGACAGCAATTGCTGCCTTCTTATCCATTTCTACTTTATTTGTATTAACTGACTTTACCATAATAATTTGTTTTTAAAATAATCACTAACAATTCAACACTCAACATTCAAAAATCAACATTCAACACTCAACATTACAAAACGGTAATCCAAACGCTCTCCTCCCGTTCCCTCGCTGCGGTAATGGCATTGATAAGCCTGTACAGCCAGATGCGGGAATTAAAGACGGCACCCTGTAATTTATTTTCACCTACCAGAATGCAGCCCTGCGTATCATCAGGATAATTACCGGCATGAATGCGGATGCCCTCAAAATCAGGAACACCCTGCACCAGCGGAAGCCACTTCTTAAACCTTGGCGATTTCGAGATAACAACAGGATACGAGCCTTCCGGTATCGCCGTATGCCCCGGTATCTTGCGGGCTTTCTTGCCCGACACCCTACTGTACCGTCCATCCTCCTCTTCCGGTTTCAGTTCGATACCCAGGAGGTTTCTCCACGTAGGCTCCAGGGTATCACAGAAGTAATGCTCCTTGTCCAACTTCGCCTTATCGAAGCTATGTTCAAAGACACGCTTGTCGCCTATTTTTACCCCCGAACGCCAAGTACGTTTCACATCCTTATCGCTCAGGATATAAAGATGACCTATCGTATAAGTCTTCTTCTTTGCTATTCTTTTTACTACTATTTCCATACGCTATGAATTCTCCTTTCGGAATTTAAGTTTAATAAAAACTGAGGAACTGAGGAATTGAGGAACTGAGTCGTTCTCCTTAGCCCTGATGTAATGGCGATCCTTCCAGTTTCCCAACATCTTGGAAGTACCTTTCTGACTCATCCCGTTTGCTACACGCAAGTCTATCACCTGCTGGTAAGTAAACTCATCCGGCAACTGCATCAGCATGTTGGAAGGTCCTCGTTTGCTCGACTTCTCGCCTGTATCATTAGCCCTCTTGATGGCATCACCGAAGAAACGCATCTTACAGTAGAGGTCGTAACGCTCGCTCCAGCGGATGAACTCATCTATCTCCGGCTCCCATTTACAACCGTTCGCCACATACAGCACACACGCCTTCAGGTAGGCGATGACGTTGGCACGGAAGGAAAGGTTCTCGTAAACTCGGTCCTGAGAGAGGCGTGAAAATTCCGCATTCTCATCCTTCAGTTTAAGGGCAAGCTGGAATGCCTCAGGGCAGTCAATCAGTCCCCTGGCGTTGTTCAGATTCTCGATATAAGGCTTCAGCGCCTCACGGTAAGCATCATCGTAATCGCCGTAAACAGGCATTTCGTCACCGATTTCACGCTCCGGAATGGTACAGAAATTGATACGGCTTATCGGACCGTCTGTCAAAACTTTTGAGAAGTAGCGTTGCCCTTTCTGAATGGTGGTAGATGCATTCCAGTTGAACCTGATCGTTACCCTTTCTGTCACACTTTGAACGCCCACGCGCTGTTGGCCAAAGAGGTTGAAGGGGTCGAAGGCGAGGCACATGATGCGGAACTGCTGGTTGCCGCTACCCCGGAGTGCATCAAACTGATCCAGCTCGTTAAGCGAAGTATAGAGGAAACGCCCCTGCGCCTCTGCGGTTCGCATCACGAATGCCGGACTGGTCATATCAGCATCAATCTCCTGGATAACAAGATTATCCGGTCGTTTGCGCTTATCCTTATTGGCACCCTTGCGCGTCACCTCCTCCTTCCATTCCTTCTCACGTTTCAGATTCTCCGCATCCCGCTTTCGGATATCCTCCATGATATACCTAATCGGCTTATCCACAGACGATTTACCTGCGCCCGTACCGGCAAGCAAACACGTAGAAAGCGTAGCTTCATGCACTACATTATCAATATACCGGAAGCTCGTCTGCCAGAGGTGAGTAGCCAACGGTGGAAAGATAGCGTGCGCCACTGCCGGCTTATAAACCTCCGGTGTCCGAGATATCAGCAGTTCTACCAGCTTCGGCAGTTTCTCCGGCATCGCTGGCGGGTCAGGATAATCCTCCTCGCTACTTTGAACTTGGAGATTTGAACTTTGAACTGTATGATTTGCGTTAGGGCTATTAACTGTTAACTGTAAACCATTAACTTGTTGGCTGGCCTGTTTTTCCGCCAGCGCATTCACCCTTATCACATCCCTCGACATCGGCTTGGAGCTGTCAGCATATTTCGCATAGAAATCATGTATCAGCTGATGGCAGTCATCCTCCTGATAGTAGCTCGGCATTTTCGTCCTCACCACCTTCATCAGTTCCTCCTCACTCATCACCCTCGAAGCGCCTGCGCTCATGATAGCGAGGAGCGAAGAGTGCCGAGACCCAACGGTATCAATCGCCATCCCCTCAAGCCCAGCCGACTGCACGAACAGATCAAAGGCTATCAGATTCTTCTCGCTGGCCTCTCCCAGTTCACCAGAGCCATGATTGCCCGAAAGTCTATTGTTTTGAACTTTGTCATTACTATTGCTATTAACTGTAAACTGTAAACTATTAACTTTTGCATCCCCTCTTCCGTCTACGGTCAACCCACGGTCCAGAAAAGCCTTTCTGCGAGCCTGTATTTCGCTCTCCGGCAGCACCGCGCACCACATTTTAGACCGGTAGATTTCCGAGTCCTTATCCGTCAGGAAAATCATCCTTTCAGGTGTGATGCAGCTCTCATCATAAGGCACACCCAGCGCCTCACAATACGCCTTCTGCGTCTCCTCGATGGTCATCCCAACCGGCATTCTAATCCCGATATGCAGCTTCTTGCGAGCGCTATAACAGAGATGCAGCAAACTCCCATTCCAGATACCCGAAGAGCAGTTCAGCTTGCGCGCCTTCTCAATCGCCTTCTCCACATACTCCTTATCATCCACATCAATAATCGTCTGGAAGAGAAAGCTTTCCGGCATCGCATTCTCCTGTCTGCGCACATTATTCTTAAACATGCCGTAGTGCGGACAGAAGAAAGGCAGCTCGCTCTTCAGCCTCTCCTGCGCCTTCTTCACCGCCTGCGCATCGTTCAAATCCACTCCGTCAATCGGCAATTCACCCCGAATCTGCTGAATCATCTTCTTGATTTCCTTCGATCCGATGACCTTATCATAAGTATCGATATTGTAAGAAAAAACTTTCCCTTTATTTCCCTTACGATAAGGATTAATTGCCACTACATGTACTGTCTCCATTTTACCTCCATATTTTTCAATTAATCGAACACTTCGCTGTTAATCATGATATACCCTGAGCCATAGCTTACATTGATAGGCAGAATCAGCGAGTTATCCGAAATCTCGTCGACCCCGTTCGCCTCGAAGAGCGAAGCATTCTCAGCATCATTCAGTCTGCTCTTGACGAACCCTATTACCCATTTTGCCGCAATCTTCTCGGCAGCAACACGCCTGTCAACAAGGTCTTTCACCAGCTGTTCATCGCAGAAGTTAAGATCCGCATTCACGTTCTCAGCCTCCGCTTCCTCCTTCCCCATTTCCTGGTTCTCGAAGAAGAGGTTATACTTGATTTTCATATCCTTCATCATCATGATGTTCAGATTTTTCAGTTCTCCCTCCGAGTCAGCAATCGTCTCATAGAGTTTCTGTACCGACTTCTTGAAGATGTTCTTCACGTCCATCAGGCAGTAATAGATTTTGCCTCCAATCACCACCACCCTCAGTTTTCCGTACTGCGGATGAACAAAATAAAAAGGTTTCATTGCTTTCATCTTATAAATTCCTTTTTAAAACAGTTGGGCGCTCCCACAACGGTTGATGTGCCTATACACAAAAGCCCCCGAAACCCAGACCATATCGGTTCTGAATTCCGGGGGCAAAAGTACAACAAGATGCTGAAACCTACCTGGTACGTACCTGGTACGCGTACCAGGTACGAATTAATTTATGAAACGTCATTCACGTTATATAACAGACTAACTAACAGATATTTATCGATTTTGCAGTTTCTCCGATAAATCCAGACATCTGTTGCTGCTCCATCCCTTTATTAAAGGCAGAGCGAAGATTCTCCTTGTCAATATTCCAAAAGGTACCGAACACCACCCATACATTCTGTATGCCGAGTTTGGTAGAAATCTGGGACGCAAGAACTGCAGTTTTAGCTACAGAGAGTCCCTTAGGCTGGAAATGCTCATCAAGAAAGCCATGTATCGCCAAACTGGAGAGCACCATTAACCCCTGAGGATTAGCAAGAGATTCTGGCAACGGACGGAATTTCTCTTCTGCCTTTGCCTTTTCTTCCTTCTTCTTAGGTCCATCACCATAATTTTCAATATACGTTGCATTATCGTGCAATTCGATTGTTCTATTATCACTCATAATTATTATGCTTTTAGATTCTATATAATTTTCAATAAACTCACTGTCCAGACTTAAATAGACATCTGTTATGAAAATACACAGAGACTTTATCCTCGACAGATTGCGCTTGATTCGCGTACTTAAGTTTTTCTTCATATTGTATTCTTATTGTAGTTGTTTAAATTTTCTTGCCTCATTATAGCAGAGTATGATTGTTTGCGCTAACAATTTATGAGGGCGTAAGCAGCTGGAGTGCTGGTGATCGTCTCTTATCGTGAGACGTGGGACCGATTCTACATCTTTTTCCTTTTGTTGAAAATTTAAGTTAATAATATGACCAAAAGATGCGTTTTCAGTATCTAAGGCCGGTTAATACTATCTTCCTCCTATTTTTCGAGATGCAAATATATAAAAAATATTAATATGCCCGCAAATTAAACTTAATATTAACACGATTTTTAACACAATTAGTAATAGAAAATAAGTTTAAGTATAAGTTATACACAAAATCATCATCAGAAGCCCATAAATAAAAAGGGCACGGAGATAAACTCCATGCCCCAAAACACTTACGAATCCTATAGGCTGTTATGCCTGATAATTATACCTAACAAAATGTATGAAGAAATTCTATTTGATATCCATACCACTGACATGAAGACCAGGACCACCACCGGCTGTATAACCACGGCGTAGGATTGCTAAGAAGGTTATCGTGTTCTCTCCACACCCAGACGATGATGTTATCTCTATGGGAGGAACCATCCGCCGTGGTGAGGCTCGTACCGCTTGTACCTATAATGAAATTCCGCTTGACCATGTCCACTTCCTCGAAAATGTTGTGTACTTCACAAAGTCATCCACTTGGTAAGTGTCATGCGTGACTTCTTCACCTTGTCCCAATCCACAAGCCCCTCTCTCTGGATGTCAAGATAGAGGCTGATGTTGCCACCTGCTATCTTCTTCTCTCGGATGCGCACAGGCTCCTTCAAACGGATTTCTTTCTTCTTTCGTCCCATTTTATTTCCTTTCATTTCCGATGGTTAGACCTGCTTGGGATAATTGGTGGATACTGGCAGCTATCGACGAAGAGAAGAAAGCGGGTGCAGAATGGTCCTTTCTTGGGTAATGATGAGCGCCTGTTCTGGCAGAGAGCCGAGGACCGTAACCGTGCTACAGCATCGCTCTACGACCAGTTGGGTCTGGCATGCTATGAGGCCATGGAGGCTTTCGTGGAGTACAAACCATTGTAATACCTTATTAATATATTTAAATCATGGCAAAGTTCAATCGTTTATTAGGCTCGTTTGTAGCCTGTGCGGCGATGCTGGGTGGTATCTCTACTCAGGCATCTGCTGCCGATATTAATATTATCCCGATACCGGTGAAGACTCAGGTACAGAAAGGGGAGTTCGTATTGCCACAGAAGG
>OLRT01002355.1_pt1 | contig 11979 bp, 6 predicted proteins | sample 1672021 | NCBI WGS metagenome assembly OLRT01 (sample SAMEA3136637, study PRJEB25190) | human gut metagenome | reverse complement strand
CATGGTGCTGAGTACGATGAGATGGTAGAAGCAATCGACAGCTACAAAGACAAATTCGAATCTGTGGCAATCGCAGAGCCAATGCTTGGTGAAGTAGGCGATGACGCTACTGTAATCAACGATGACAAGAAAGCAGTTGCACAGGCTATCACAGATGAAGCTTGCAAGACAGCAGGATTTGATGATATGCAGGCTGCAGCAGATGCTGGTACAGCATTTGTATTCATGGGACATGGTACATCTCATACAGCTAACGTAACATATGATCAGATGCAGACACAGATGGAAGACCTTGGATTCACAAACGCTTTCATTGGTACTGTAGAAGGTGAGCCGGAAGATACAGCCTGCGAAGAGGTTATCGCGAAAGTAAAAGATGCAGGATTCAAGAATGTAATCCTTCGTCCTCTGATGGTTGTTGCCGGTGACCACGCTAACAACGATATGGCAGGCGATGATGATGATTCCTGGAAGAGCCAGTTCGAAGCATCTGGAGCATTTGACAGTGTTGAATGCCAGATCGAAGGACTTGGAAGAATCGAAGCAGTAGAAGATCTCTATGTAGAACATACACAGGCAGCTATCGATTCCATTGGAACATCTGATGAAGAGACAACAGACGATGCAGAGGCAGAATCTACAGATGACGCTGCAGCTGATGATACTGCAACAGATGATGCTGCAGAAGAAACAACAGACGCTGAATAATTTTTCAGTTAATCAGAATTTCAGACTGCCCGGATACTTTTATAAGTCTCCGGGCAGATATATTTTCAGAAAAAAGGAGAATCTATTATGAAAAAACGTTCCGTTGCCATGATGATGTCAATGCTTGCACTGTCTGCAGCACTTGTAAGTACAACTCCTGTTATGGCGAAAACAGATGACACAGAGGAAACAACGACAGAGGAGACCACAGAAGAAGCTGAGGATGGAGAAGCAAAATCAGAAGATGCAGCGAAATCCCAGACTCTGGAAGATGGCGTCTATACAGCTGAGTTTGATACAGACAGCAGCATGTTCCATGTAAACGAAGCTATGGATGGTAAAGGAACCCTGACTGTAAAGGATGGAAAAATGACAATCCATGTATCACTGGCATCCAAAAAAATTGTAAATCTTTTTGCCGGAACTGCTGAAGATGCACAGAAAGAGGGCGCAGAATTATTGGAACCAACTTCTGACAAAGTGACATACAGCGATGGGATGTCTGAAGAGGTATATGGCTTTGATATTCCGGTACCTGCTATTGACGAAGAATTCCAGGTAGCCCTGGTCGGAACAAAGGGCAAATGGTATGATCATAAAGTAAGCGTTAAGAATCCTGTGAAGGAAGAAGACGCAGAGGTTTCCGATGATGCAGAGAAAGATACAGAAAAAACAGAAGGCAAAAAAATCGCAGATCTTGGGGTAGAGGACGGAAGTTATACTGCAGAAGTAACACTTACAGGTGGAACAGGCAGAGCAACTGTAGACTCTCCGGCAGCTATTGAGATCAAAGGAGATGAAGCTACTGCAACCATCGTATGGAGCAGCCCATATTATGACTATATGCTGGTCAATGATGAGAAGTATTTACCTGTAAATAAAGACGGCAATTCCACATTTGAAATTCCGATTGCAGAGTTCGATACAGAGATGGAAGTAACAGCAGATACTACAGCTATGAGTCAGCCTCATGCAATTGACTATACCTTAAACTTTGATTCTTCCACTCTGAAGGAAGCAGAGAAGAAAGATGCGAAATAATAAAGCAGTATAATAAAAACAACCTGCCGGTTTTCCGGCAGGTTGTTTTAGGTTATACTGCTTATTTTACTTTGATGGTAATGGTTGCAGTTTTCCTGGAACCGTCAGTAGCTTTGGCTGTGATTTTTACAGTGCCTTTTTTACCTTTGACAGCTGTTACTTTACCCTTGGAATTAACAGTGGCAATCTTTGTATTGCTGGATGTCCAGGTAAGTTTGGTGTTTGCTTTTCCGTTCTGAGTGGAAACTTTAGCTTTTAATGTTGCGCTCTTGCCGGCTTTGATGGTAGTAGTTCCGGAAAGTTTGATGCTCTTTACAGAACCCTTCATGCAGGTAAGAGTTACTTTTCCGTACTTCTTGCTTCCGTCTTTGGCAGTAGCAGTGATAGTTACAGTCTTGCCTCCTGCGTTCTTTTTGAAGGTTACAAGACCCTTGGAGTCAACAGTAGCATATTTGGTATTGCTGGACTTCCATGTTACAGCCTTGTTGGTAGCCTTGGAAGGAGTTACAGTGGCTTTCAGCTGTACTTTCCTGCCTGCTGCTACATTGCGGGAAGGAGTAGCTGAAACAGCAACTTTTGTTACTTTTACAACTGCTTTCTTAACAGTAACGGTACATGTGGCTTCTACATTGCCAGCCTTTGCAGTGATTACTGCTGTACCTTCTTTAACAGCTGTTACAGTACCATTTTCGGATACTTTGGCAACTTTTGCGTTACTGGAAGACCATTCTACAGCATCAGTGGTATCTGATGGTGCAACGGTTGCTTTCAGTGTAAAGGATTTACCTGGTTTAAGACTTTTCTTAACTGTATTCAGAGTGATCTTTGTAGCAGGAACCTTAACAGTAACAGTACATTCGGCTTTCACATTGCCGGCAGTAGCAGTGATCACAGCTGTACCTTCTTTGATACCTGTTACAGTACCATCTTCGGATACTGTAGCTACAGTTTCGTCACTGGAAGACCATGTTACGGCATCAGTGGTATCAGCAGGAGTAACAGTAGCTGTCAATTTAAATGTTGTGCCTGCATCCAGTGTCTGGCTGTCTGTGTCCAGAGTGATTTTTATAGCAGGAACCGGTACTGGTGTGACGGTAAGAGTGCTGTTTGTTTTACTGATATTGAAGATACGTTCATACCAGGAGTCATTTCTTACAGAGTGGAAAGAAATGACAACATCTTTTTCAAGGTTATCAGATTTGAATACATCACCGCCCCCGGAGCCTTCTCTTACTACAAGATCTGCTTTGGTATCAGTGATAGGGGTTGTAGTATCAGCCTTTGCTGCATCTTCAGCGGAACCGATGAAAACTTTATCAAAGCTGGTACTGCCCATGGTCAGATGAAGCACTTCTTCATATTCGTTGGAGTTTGGTCCACCAATGGTTTCCAGGGTAGCAGCCTTCAGATTAAACATTTTAACACTGTTTGATACTGTCAGCTCTCTGGTATAATCATAATCGCCGGTAACCAGAGTCTTGGCTTCTGTATCAATGACTGCCTGACGAGGATAGAAAGCTCTTTCCAGAGTTGATTCACCGTTCTCAAAGTTGGTGAGATATTTATTGGAAATAGCTACCAGAGGAAGGTAGGTTTCACCATCTGAAACAGGAATGGTAAATGTCCATACACCATTAACTTCTTCACCGTTGATCCAGTTCTCCTGATTGTTTCCGTTGGCAACGGCTTCTTCATAAGTTCCTTTGTACAGATAATGGTAACCCTTTCCGCTTAAAGTGATGGTCAGAGTTGTACCTGTTTCATCTTTTCTGTAAAGTGCAGAAGTAACTTTGAACATTCCTGTGTTGTTGGTAGGTGTCAGCTGGGCTTTAATAACAGTGGCCGGAACTACATGAATATCAGAAGCTACAGCGTCGGGTTCTGTGGTATCTGCCATAGAAGTGGTATCAAACTGAAGTGCATAGATCTTTCTGTCCCACTGTTTCGGTGGCTTTTTCCACGGGTCAGTCAGATTCTTCTCACTGCTGTATGCCACATAGAGTGTATCAGTAAGAGATTTCACGGGAACTGTATACCAGAGTTCTTTGGTGCCGTCGTCCTTGGTGATGGTTGTAGCCTGATACCAGTCGACTTCATGATTATATACTGCCTCGCGGCTGGTCTCCTCATTGTCATCTGCGAAAGCGATGTAATCTCTTACATCCGAAGTGCTCTGCATACGAACCAGATAAGTTCCATCATCCTGCTGGGTAACAACTACGTTTTTAAAAGCATAGATACCAGTGGTTTTGCCACCTACGGTAACATTGATGGAATGAGTGCGGGATTCTGCATCAGCCTGGTCAGAAACATTTTCTCCAGCGGTGTATTCTACCTCACCTGCGCTGAATACGTCTGTATCCGTAGTGGCTGAATCAAAATCTTCTGAAGCAGAAGCCTCTGTTTCGGCAGAAGTTTCCTCTTCCTGTGTATCTGTAAATTCTGCGCTTGCTGTAAAGTCCGGATTCTCCGCAAAAGCCGGAACTGCAGAAGCAATTGGTGTAGCTGCGACTGATGCGCTGAGCAGCAGTGCAAGCAGGATTTTTCTTCTTTGCTTCATATATATTCTCCTTGCCTATTGATATATTCAGACACGTTTCCGCATGTGTCTGTGGATGGGACTGTTCCGCAGAAATTCATACAATCCAATTCTCATGATAGCACTAAAATTGTTAAAAAACAACAAAATATAAGAAAATAATAGGATATATGCTGTATACTGGTAACTGTTCACACACCACTATCCCGCGAGGCGTTTTGGCATGAATATGCCAAATATATGTGGATCATGAAAACCATTCTGCACTATGTTTATTGTGAAGAGATTATAGTGGAATGCTTGCACAGTACAGTGATATTTGCTATAATGTAAAGAAATATAGGAACTTCAGTGCCAGTATTTCTGGGCAAAAGGGAATCAGGTGTAAGTCCTGAACGATCCGGTCACTGTAAGCATAAGAGATGACCATAACAGCCATTGCATAAGATGTGAGAAGGCATGGTCAGGCAGTTAATTTGTAAGTCAGGAAACCTGCTGAAGGATCAGTGAATCGCTTCCGATGAAAGCAGAAATTCACAAAAACGAAACATCCGGCCGTCAGGAAAGAGATGTTTTATTTGTGCGAATAAAGTCTACTCATCTAAAAGGGAGTAGGCTTTTTTGTGAGAAAGTATACTTTTGAGAAAGTACAGTCCTATATTGTAATCTTAATTATAAAAAAGGAGAGAAAAAGTATGCAGGCGAAAAAATTTCTTGCCACTTTGCTCGCAGTGACAATGACCGCAGCGCCCACAGTTCCGTATCCAGTATCCGCGGCAGAAACCGAGGTGCACGGAGAAAATGACAGACAGGTACAGGAAGAAGAACAAAGTACAGAGGAAACTACACAGACAGAAAGCACAGAAGATACAGAACAGGAGATACAGCTGAATGAAGAATTCCTGCAGATCCTGTCAAAAACGGCAGTCTGGGATGGAGATTCTATTCTGATCGATGTTGTATCAGCAAACACAGAATACAATAAACTTTATATCGGCAGCCGTACAGATGAGGAAAAGGATCCGGTGATCGAAGGCGTGCAGGATGAAGAAGGAAATTATCATTACCGTTTCTACATTGATCCTGCAGATCTGGGAAAAAAGGCAGCCTATGTTCCATGCAGCACAGACACCGGTGAATGGTATGATGCAGAAGATCTTTATCTGCAGCTTCCTGAAGAGGCAGAGCAGGAAACAGGGGAGGATGCAGACGATGATGTAGAGAATACAGCGGACAACGACGCGCAGGATGCAGAGGACACAGCAGACACAGAAGATACTTCCTCAGATGATGAAGCAGACAGCAGTACCGTAGATGATGAAAACGGAACACTTTCCCCATCACACGGTGATTCCCAGGAGGATTCCATGTGGAAGATCGATGGTCTGGAAGAAGACAGTGACGAGGCAGATGAAGATTTTTACAGGATTGACGGCCTGGAGGAAGACTCTGAAGATGCAGAAGAAACTCAGGATACAGAAGAATCTGAAGATCCAGCAGGACCTCTGGTATCAGCAGCTTCCCAGGCGATGACAGATGGAACCTATCAGGCAGATGATTTCTCCTTTACAGGAGGAACAGGAAAGACGAAGATCACCTGCGAGAATATTATCGTACGGGATGGAATGCTTTATGCAACCATTAAATTCAGCAGCACCAAATTTATCCGTCTGATCGTAGGCGGTGTAGAATATCAGTCGACCAGCAATGAAGGCGGATCTTACTTCGAGATTCCTGTGAAGGTAAATACGGATATGGATATCACTGGCACCACTATTGCCATGGAAGAACCCCATGATATCACTTATACCATACATATTACCAAGGAAGGTTTTGTAAATCCTTCCATTACACCGACGCCGGGTCCGACAGCTACCCCGGTACCTGTAAAAACGCCAACTCCAACGCCCAAGCCAACAGCGACTCCTACACCGAAGCCTACTCAGACGCCGTCCACTACTGTACCGAAAGACGGAACTTATACAGGATCTGTAGAGCATATATCCGGTACGGCCACTATGTTTAAGATCATTGACTGTAAGATCAAAGTCAAAAAGGGAAAGATCACAGCTACGATCACATTAAGCGGCACAGGCTATGACAAGCTGTTTTTGGGAACAAAGAAAGCAGCCCTGAAAGCAAGTGACAGTAAACTGATCCCATATAAAGTGAATAAAAATGGCCAGTATACCTATGAAGTACCGCTGTCAGGTTTGAATAAAGACATTAAACTGGCAGCACGTTCCCACCGTTATTATGAAGCCGGTGAGAAAGATAAGATGTGGTATGATCATACTCTGAAATTTACGGCAGATACTGGAAATTCAGGAAGTGCAACCCCTACCCCGACTCCAACCCGGACTCCAGCTAAGACACCGACGCCAAGTCCGACTCCAACTCCGTCTTCAGGCGGTGAAAGCGGAACAGGTGGTGGAAGCAATTCCGGAGGCGGAGGCAGCACTGGCGGTAATACCTCAGGTGGAAACAATAATTATTCCTCGAAGACAGACGGCCAGACCAGCCAGGTAGATTCTTCAGCAGGAGGATTAAAGGACGGCGAATACGGTTCCGGAGATTTCTCTTTCTCATGGGAAGGTGGAACAGGAACTCATGGTCTGAATATTACCTGTGACAAGATCAGTGTAGAAAGCGGACAGGCATGGGCATATGTTACATTCAGCAGCAGTAAATGGATTTATCTGAAGGCAAGCGGAAATCAGTATGATCCGGTAGAACAGGGAAGTGATTACACAACCTTCAAGATCCCTGTACAGTTAAATGCCAACAATAAAGTAGTAGGCTGCACTACAGCCATGTCCAAACCATATGAGATCGAATATACTCTCTATTTCGGTATGGATATTCCGGACAGCAGCTCAGGCAGCGGCAGTACTTCTTCTGTCAGTGCAAAATCAGCAGCTGGCACAGACAGTTCCAAGAAAGTAGAAAAAGGGGAAGAAGCCGAAACAGATGCAGGTACTGTATACATGGATGAGAATGCACCGAAGATCACAGGTCTGGAATACCAGAGTTCTCTGAAACTGGAGCATTCTAAATTGTTTAAACTTCATTATTATAATAATGATATGACAGTCCTGGAAATTACTGTGAAAGAGAATGTAGACAAGAAAGCAGGTACAGACAGCACAGCGGATACTGCAGCAGAGACAGAAACTCAGACAGAGACAGCAGCGGACACTGCGAAAACTTCCAGTGGTTCCGGTTCTGAAGAGGGAGAGGAAGGAAGCTCTGCCACAGAACAGGATTATGCGAAACTGTATAAGAATGATACAATCCAGTATCTCCTGGTACCAGAGGACAAAAAGGATCAGATCCCTGCAGGAATCGACAAGTCCATTATCGTAGTCCAGCTTCCGGTGGATAAATCCTATATAGCATCCGACATAGCACTGGAAATGATCGATAAGATCAGTGCAGATAAAAATGTAGCAGCTGTTTCTGCGGCCAAAGATGACTGCAAAGTAGATAATATCAAGAAATCACTGGAAAAGGGAGACATCATTTCTGCCGGAACTTATGATAAAGTGGATCTGAAGTCTCTGCTGAAAGCAAAGTGCAATCTGGCAGTGATCCCGTCCGATATTTTAAAGGAGGAGAAAACGGATCAGACTTCAGCAGATTCTGATGAGACAGCTATGACAGAGCTGGCAGGTAAATTTGCGATCCTTAAGATCCCGGTGATCATTGACCGCTCAAAAGATGAAGAAGACACCCTTGCGAAATATGAATGGAGCAAAGTATACGGCGCACTTTTCGGATGCGAAAAAGAAGCAGCCAAGCTCTATGAATCCGCAGTAAAAGCACATGACAAAGAATAATACAAGGAGAAGATCATGAGAGAAAAAAAATTACATATGCTGTTTATCCCTCTTCTGGCAGCCTGTATGTTTCTGGCAGCAATTTTCGGCTATACATACAGTGTAAAAGCAGAAGATGAATCCTCTGCTCCGAAGATCGAGGGACTGGAATTTCAGTCAGAAATGGAAAATCAGTTTGCAGAATGTTTCCATATTTATTATTACAATGATGATTATACATTGATCGATGTACCGGGCAGCGGACAGTTCCTTCTGGTTCCGGAAGGAAAGACTGCTCCGGAGGGATTGGATGAAAACATTGTAGTCCTGCAGAAACCGCTGGATAAGATTTACCTGGCAGCTACTTCCTCCATGGCGCTGTTTTCCGCTCTGGATGCCCTGGATCACATTAAATTTTCCTCTCTTCAGGAATCCGGCTGGTATGTAGACACAGCCAAACAGGCGATGGAAAACGGAGATATCGTATTCGCAGGAAAGTACAGTGAACCGGATTATGAACTTCTGGTAAATTCTGAATGTAATCTGGCGATTGAATCAACCATGATCCTCCACACTCCGAAGGTGCAGGATATGATCGAACAGATGGGAATCCCTGTATTTACAGACCGTTCCAGTTATGAAACACATCCTCTCGGAAGAACGGAATGGATCAAGGTTTATGCAGAGATGGTAGATAAGAGAGAGGAAGCGCAGAAGTTCTTTGACGAACAGGCGAAGATCATTACACAGCTGAAGGATTTCAAGAATACAGAGAAAACAGTTGCCTTTTTCTATATGAGTTCTGACGGTTCTGTAGTAGTGAGAAAACCAGATGATTATGTACCGAAGATGATCGAGATCGCAGGTGGACGTTATGTTCCGACCAAGGTAAGTTCGGATGAAGAACTGAAACGTTCCTCCATTCCTATGACAATGGAAGAATTTTACACCCAGGCTATTGATGCAGATTATCTGGTGTATAACGGAACTATCGATGACCCTATCAACAGTGTAGATGAGCTGCTACAGAAGAGCGAACTTTTCGCAGACTTCAAGGCTGTCAAAGAAGGAAATGTATGGTGTGCGGGCAAATATCTCTATCAGGCTACAGATATTGTAGGAAATATGATCACAGACCTGCATCTTATGCTGACTGGCGGAGATGAAAGCCAGATGACCTTTATGACAAAAATCGACTAAGTACAGGAGAAATTATGACGAAACAACAAACAGGTGGAAGCACCGGAACCTTCCATATGGAGAATTTCCGGAGGCGTTCACGTTATGCAGCAGTTTTTGCGGCACTGGCAGCAGCACTTTTTGCCATCCTGGTGCTGAACATTAATACAGGTACTACGAATATTCCGGTTTCACGTATTCTGAGGATTATTTTCCTGCGGGATGGTGCACAGACAGAATATAATATTATCTGGAAGATCCGAATGCCACGTCTGCTCATGGCAGCGATCCTGGGAGGGGCACTTTCCCTCTCAGGATTTCTGTTGCAGACATTTTTCGAAAATCCTATTGCAGGTCCTTATCTGCTGGGTATTTCATCTGGTGCGAAGATGGTAGTAGCCCTGGCGATGATCTACTTCCTGGAGAAATTTAACAAAGTTTCTTCCTATACACTGGTAATCGCTGCTTTTATCGGATCCCTTATCGCTACAGGATTTATTCTCCTGGTATCCAGACGGATCAAACATATGGCCACTCTGCTGATCGCAGGTACGATGATCGGATATATCTGTTCTGCGATCACGGATTTTGTGATCACTTTCGCGGAGGATTCAGATATTATCAATCTTCACGGATGGTCACAGGGAAGTTTCTCCGGTATGAGCTGGAGCAATGTAAGAGTTGCATCCGTGATCATCGCTGTAGCAGTGATTTTGACCTTTTTGCTTTCCAAACCTATCGGAGCATATCAGCTGGGAGAAGCCTATGCACAGAGCATGGGTGTAAATATCAAAGTATTCCGTGTGACACTGATCCTGCTGTCCAGTATTCTTTCTGCGACTGTCACAGCATTTGCAGGACCGATCTCCTTCGTGGGAATCGCAGTGCCTCACCTGGTAAAGCAGGCGCTGAACACTTCCAGGCCGCTGGTAGTCATACCTGGAACTTTCCTTGGGGGAGCAGTATTCTGTATGCTCAGTGACCTGATCGCACGTACCGCTTTCGCACCACTGGAACTGAATATCAGTACAGTGACTTCCATCTTCGGTGCACCGGTGGTGATTGCGATGATGCTGAAACGTCAGAAAGGAAAACAGTGATATGGCAGAACAATATATAAATATGGACAATCTGGCGGTAGGCTATAATGGCAAAGCACTGATCCATGATATATGCATCGGCATTGAAAAAGGAGAGATCGTAACCCTGATCGGCCCAAACGGCGCAGGGAAATCCACCATCCTGAAAAGTATCACCCGCCAGTTAAAGATCATTTCCGGAAATGTGACTATTGCAGAAGAAAACTTGACCAAACTGTCTTTCCGTGATCTTTCTACGAAAATGGCGGTAGTTCTTACCGAACGTATGAAACCGGAGCTTATGACCTGCCATGATATTGTAGCTACCGGACGTTACCCCTATACCGGCAAGCTGGGAATCTTAAGCAGGGAAGACGAGCAGAAAGTAGATGAAGCCATGGAAGCTGTCCATGCCCAGGAATTGGGAGACAGGGATTTCAATGCCATCAGTGACGGACAGCGACAGAGAGTTCTTCTGGCCCGTGCCATCTGCCAGGAACCGGAGATCATTATTCTGGATGAGCCGACCTCATTCCTGGATGTACGTTATAAACTGGAACTGCTTTCCATACTCAGGGATATGGCGAAGAGAAAAGGCATCACTGTGATCATGTCCCTTCATGAGATCGATCTGGCAGAGAAAGTGGCAGACAAGATTATTTGCGTGAAGGGAGACCGCATTGCACATTATGGAAAGCCGGAGACCATTTTCAAAGAAGACGTCATCCGTGATCTCTACGGGATCGACAACGGATATTTCGACCCTGTATTCGGAAGCCTGGAACTTCCCAGACCGGAAGGCAAGCCACGGGTTCTGGTGATATCCTCCGGTGGAACAGGAATTCCGGTCTACAGGGAACTTCAGAAAAAGAACATTCCCTTCGCAGCAGGGATCCTTTATACCAATGACATCGACTATCAGCTTGCACGGCTTCTGGCAGTATGCACGGTAACAGAGAAACCTTTCGAACCGGTGAGCAGCCAGGCTTTGGCAGAGGTGATGGAGCTGGCAGATTCCTGTGAAAAGGTCATTAACGCCGGAGTGACCATCGGAACAGGCAATAAAAAGCTGGAAGAACTTCTGACAAAGGCATCCAGTCTGGGAAAACTGGATGCGTACAGACCGGATCCAGATGAAAAATAATACAAAAAAATTGTATTTCCCTCATCAATCTTATATAATTTTGATGAATTATTTCAAATCTATTGCAAATTTCTGTCGGATTATATATACTGTAACAGAATAGACAGGAAATCTAAGTAAGTAAATCTATTGTCTTTAAATCGTCGCTTTGCCGCGTTTAAGGGTATGGATGGACATATTCTAAAACTATAAATTCGCATGAAACATGGCGAAATGGCGAAGCATACCCTAAATGGAGGTAAAAAGATCCTATGTGGTATGTTATGCAGGTGCGGACAGGCACCGAGGAAAATATCCGCTGTCAGTGTCAGCGGATCATCAGCAGTGACGTTCTGGAGCGCTGCTTTATCCCTTACTACCAACAAAAGAAACGATTTCGAGGCGAATGGCATATTCAGGAGAGAATCCTCTTTCCTGGGTATGTCTTTTTAATTGCTCAAAATCTGGAATGTCTGGTAAATGGACTCAAAA
>OLRT01002344.1_pt1 | contig 12012 bp, 10 predicted proteins | sample 1672021 | NCBI WGS metagenome assembly OLRT01 (sample SAMEA3136637, study PRJEB25190) | human gut metagenome | reverse complement strand
CCGGTAGCGGTCTGGCAGCTGATGGTCTGGCAGCTAACGCCTTCCTTGTAACCCATATCGCAACAGCTGCAGCAGCCACCACCTGGATGCTCATCGACTGGATTGTGAACAAGAAGCCAACTACGGTAGGTGCTTGTACCGGTGCTGTAGCCGGATTGGTAGCCATCACTCCTGCAGCCGGCAGTACCGATATTTTCGGAGCTTTCTGCATCGGTATCATTTCCACCATCGTCTGCTTCTTCATGGTAGCTGTAGTAAAGGAGAAGTTCAAGTATGATGATGCTCTCGATGCCTTTGGTGTTCATGGTATGGGGGGTATTTTGGGTTCTATCCTCACCGGTGTTTTCGCCACTCAGTATGTAACAGGAGCCGAAGGCGTACAGGGTGCCCTCTACGGCGACTGGCATCAGCTTTGGGTTCAGGTTGTAGCCACCGTGGTAAGCATCATCTACAGCGTAGTAGTTACCTACATTATCTTCAAGGTAGTAGATAAGAGTGTAGGTGTACGTGTTGACAAGCGAGTAGAGGAGGAAGGTCTCGACATCTACGAGCATGGTGAGAGTGCTTATAGCAACTAAGATAGAGAATGAATATATGTATAACACCTTGGCTGTATGTTTTGTATGGTCAAGGTGTTTTCTATTATAATAATGTGTAAACCTGATTTTGCCTAAATTCTTCTTGTTATTTTATCATTTGCCTGCTTTTTTATGTTAAATCTTATAAACACTTAGTTACAAAATCAGTTCTTTTTATTATATTTGTCAACAAATTAAAGCGTAGACAATTATGATTAATGAATCATTTTCTATAAGATTGCGGGAAGCGCGACAGATGATGGGGCTCAGCATGGATAAACTCGTAGAGCGAACCAACGGAGCTATCACCAAGCAGAGTATCTCCCGATATGAGAAAGGCATCATGCACCCTAAGCGTGATGCCCTGCAAGCCATAGCCAAAGCCCTCAATATCAGCGAGGAATATTTCGAAGGAACCAATCTCAAGATAGATATGCCTATGCTCCGCACCACCTCCAATGGCAAGTTGTCCGAAGACGAGTTGCAAGCCCTGGAAGCGAAACTCTCGTTTTGGGCAGAGCAATATCTTACGAAGGAGAAAGAAGCAGGCTTTCCTACCCGGTTCAAGAATCCGATAAAAGGCACCAAGGTATCAACCCTTGAAGATGCCATCCATGCTGCCGACCTTCTTCGTGAGAAGTGGCATTGCGGTGATGGTCCCATCGCCAGCATCCTGAGACTCTTGGAAAGAAAAGGTATCATGATACTTGCTGCAACTCTCCCGGATTATGTCTTTGGAATGAGCACCTGGGCAGATAAGAAGCATCCGTTGATGGTTCTGGATATGCGTCAGAAGAAAACAACAGTAGAACGTCTTCGCTTCACGGCAGCTCATGAGTTAGCTCATCTGCTTCTTGCCTTTCCTGTAAATGCAGAGTTAGATATAGAGAAGCGATGCAATAAATTTGCCGGTTTCTTTCTATTTACTCGGCAAGCTTTAATTGAAGAGATGGGAGGCGAAAAGCGAGATGTGCTTACGCTTGAAGAAATGATAGATCTCAGGGAAGTTTATGGTATTTCAATAGCTGCTCAAGTGCATGCAGCCTGGGATATCCGTATGATTTCCCGTGAACACTACGACTGGTGGTTTGATGAGAAAATCAAGAAGAATAGGTTGGAAGTTGGTTGGGGGGAGTATGTATTTCCTGAGACTATCGGAAGAGAGAAGAGGATGGAAGTTAGAACAAGAAAATGACAAAAGTAAAAATGAAAATGGCAGAATTAATATCACATATATATCAAGATTATGTAGGGCATTGGATTATACAATCTAATGAAGAACATTCTGTTGGTGTAGCTAGGCTCGCTTCTCGTTTCGCTGGTGAATTTGGAATGAGTGAATGGGGAAAAGTTTTGGGGCTACTTCATGACAAGGGTAAGGAATCACATGCTTTTCAGCAGCATATTAAAAAAGAGAGTGGATATGAGCCTGATATTAAAGTTTGTGGTAATTATAACCATGCATTTATTGGTGGAGTTTTGGCACGAAAACTTTATGGTAAATCTGCAGATATTTTCTTCGTTAATCAAATAGTGTCTCATCATACAGGCTTACATGATTATGATGAGATAGAAGGAATTCTTAATCAGGATATTCCAGCAGAAATTAATATAAATATAGGAAAGGAAAAATTAAATGTACCTGCTTTTAAGATTCAAACTAATGATTTTCATCATTTAGCTCGTATGATGTTTTCATGTTTGGTGGATGCCGACTTTCTTGATACTGAAGCTTTTATGGATAAAGAATCTTCTATGTTAAGAGGTAATAAAGCTACGTTATATGATTTGCTGCCTTTACTCGAAAATAAATTGAAGGATTTGAAAGCTAAAGCAGATAATTCTGATGTAAATGCTATAAGAAATCAAGTCCAGCAGCAATGTATTAAAATGGCAGATACTGAAATTGGTTTTTATAGTTTGACGGTACCAACTGGTGGAGGAAAAACTTTGTCTTCTTTGGTATGGGCAATGAAGCATGCTATCAGAAATGGTCAGAAAAGAATTATTATAGCCATTCCATATACAAGTATCATAGTTCAGACAGCATCAGTTCTACGGAGCATCTTTGGAGAAGAGAATGTTTTGGAGCATCATAGCAATGTGGATCCTGAGCAAATCAAAGATGAAAGACTTCAGGAAAAAATGAAGTTGGCGACGGAAAATTGGGACTATCCGATAATTGTAACGACTAATGTGCAATTATTTGAATCTATGTTTAGCAATAAGCCATCTGTTTGTAGGAAGCTTCACAATATAGTCAACAGTGTAGTGATCTTAGATGAGGTACAGACACTTCCGATGGATTATCTTCAACCTGTTGTGGATTCATTGAAAACGTACCATAAACTATTCAATGTTTCTTTCTTGTTTACTACGGCAAGTCAGCCCGTGTTAAGTGGACTTATAGAAGGATGTAATCCGAGGGCAGTCTTCAAAGGGATTGACCATATTACAGAAATCATTCCTCGAGAGTTTAAGTTGCATGACAAGTTGAGAAGGGTAAAGTTAAGTATCAATAATGAAGGAAGAACTTATGATGAGGTTGCTGAGATGCTGAGCAAGCATAAAAGAGTGCTTTGTATTGTGAATACTCGTCGTGATGCTAGAGAACTCTATACACGTCTGCCGCAAGAGGGAGTTACATTACATCTTTCAAATATGATGTGTCCGGCACATATTAGCGAGACGTTAGAAAAACTCAAAAATGCTCTAAAGGACGATACGAATGAAGTTATTCGTGTTGTCTCCACGCAATTGATAGAAGCTGGAGTTGATATAGATTTTCCTATTGTATATAGACAAGAAGCTGGGCTTGACTCTGTATTGCAAGCTGCCGGCCGATGTAATCGAGAAGGAAAGAATGGCTTGAGTACTACTTATGTCTTTTCTTTGGCTAAAGAGCATAATCTTCTTAAAGAAGAAATGCAGGCTGCAAATAATGCAAGATTAAGTCTTGGTACAGGGATAGATTGGTTTGCTCCAGATGTGATGACATCATATTTCAAGCAATTATATTACAGAAAGGAATGTTTCGATGTAAAGGATATGAAGCATTATCTTTATAATCGTAAGGAAATATGTTTTGCTACTGCTGCAAAAGAGTTTCAGATGATTAAAGATAATGGTATCAATGTTGTTATTTGTTGGAGGAATAGCATCGAACTTATACAACAGTTATTGGAAAAGGGACCTTCATATATACTGATAAAGAAACTGTCGAAGTATATGGTAAATATCAATAAGACAGATTTTAAGTCTTTGTTAGATATGGGTGTCGTTAGTGAGAAAAAAGAGGGACTCTTTGTTGTCGATTATAAACAGCAGTATGATGAACATATAGGCTTGCGTATCGATAATAATTGGGCAAATGAAGTATTAATACAATAAAAATATAATGGTATGGAATATACTGATAAAGAATATTGTTTGGAGGTGTGGGGCGATATGGCTTGCTTCACAAGACCCGAACTGAAAGTTGAACGTGTAAGCTATGATGTGATTACTCCATCAGCTGCACGAGCTATATTCGAGGCTATATTTTGGAAGCCTGCCATTCATTGGCAGATAACCAAGATAGAGGTGTTGAAACCTATCAAATGGACTTCTGTAAGAAGAAATGAGGTGGGGGCGGTAGCTGGTAAATCTGTCATCTTTATAGAGGAAAAACGCCAGCAGAAAAATACTTTGCTTTTAAAAGATGTTGGTTATCGAATTTGGGCAAAGATGGAGTTCCGTTCTGTATTGAAGCGAAAGGCAGAAGGAGATTTGTTTTCTCATGAGCCGGGTAAAGATGAGAATCCGATGAAGTATTATCAGATGTTTGAGCGTAGAGCAAGCAAGGGACAATGCTTCAATCAGCCTTATCTTGGTACTCGTGAGTTCTCTGCCTCTTTCCGTCTCGTTAATCCTAATGATGATACATTGACTCCACCAATATCTGAAGAGCAAGGTGGTACTAAAGACTTAGGAATCATGCTCTATGATATGGACTTTGCTGATAAGAAGAACATCCAGCCAATGTTCTATCGTCCACAAATGAAAGATGGCGTAATTATTGTTCCACCAATTAATAGTGAGGAGATTTTAAAATGATACTAAAAGCGTTATATGACTATTATAATAGATGCGAAGGACTGTCTGCAAAAGGCTTAGAGCAGAAAGAGATTGGTTATCTTATTGTGATAGATAAAGATGGAACTTTTGTCAGGATAGAAAGCAGAATGAAAGATAAAAAGACTGCTCAAACATTTTTAGTCTTGCAAACAATTAAGCGTAGCGGTAGAAAATATGCTCCGAATATCCTTTGGGATAATTATGAATATGTGATTGGAGGGGCAGATGAAAGTGCTAAAAAACATGATACTTTCATTAGAATGATTGAGAAGATAAAAGAACAGGTGCCTTCTGGTAGATATCTAAATGCTATTTCAGAATTCTATAAGAAGAACGAAAATTTGGAAGATATTATTAAAAATGATGTGTTGTATGAGGAAATGCATAAATCCAAGAAAAACATATCATTCCTGTTGCAAGGAGAAAGTAAGATTGCTGCAGAAAATGAAAAGGTCTGGAATTTAATCTTGAGCCAAAGTGCTGATGATGGCATATATGGAATATGTTTAGTGACAGGTAAGAAAGACTCTGTAGCAAGACTCCATACTACGATAAAGCTGACAAAAGATACAGGACCTTTGGTTTCTTTTAAAACAGACCGCGGTTATGATTCATATGGAAAAGAGCAAGGCTACAATGCCCAAATAAGTGGAGATGCAGAATTTGCCTATACCACAGCTCTTAACGCTATGTTGCAGAAAGGTTCTCATAATAAGTTTAGTGTAGGTAATCGAACTTTTGTCTTTTGGGCGTCCTCTAACAGCGAGGCAGCAGAACAGACAGAAGGTAGCCTCTTTGACCTGTTGGGATATACTGAAGAAGAGGTTGATGATCCAAATGCTAAGATAGAGCAAGTGCGCAAAGTATTTACGGCTATATATTCTGGAAGTTTGAAAACATCATTAGAAGACCGTTTCTATATTCTTGGTTTGGCTCCAAATTCGGCAAGAATAGCCGTTGTATATTGGTCGGAATGTTCTCTGAAAGAATTTGCAGGAAAGATATTGTGTCATTTTAAAGATATGGAAATCAAAGATACTCGTATAGATAAGAAACCATATATGGGAATCAAGAGTATGCTTGCAGCTGTCACTCTTAACGGGAAGTCTGAAGCTACCCCTAATCTCCCAGAAGCAGTTGTCAAAAGTATCTTCCAAGGAACACCATATCCATTCACTTTATTTTCTGCATGCATTCGCAGAATAAGAGCAGAGGCTGGCAGTAAAGATGCAATTCGTATTGCTCGTATGGCAATCATCAAGGCATATCTCAATAGAACAAATAGTAATAATAAAAAAATAGAAATTATGTTGGACAAAAGTAACACTAATCAAGGCTACTTATGTGGTCGTCTTTTTGCAGTTCTTGATAAGATTCAAGTAGATGCAAATGGAGGTAGCAGCATACGTGAAAGATATATGAATGCTGCCAGTGCAACACCAGCTTCAGTGTTTGCTACAATTCTTAATCTTTCTTCACATCATATGGAGAAATTGTCGAATCAGGGAAAGAAAATCTTCTTTGAGAAGATGAAGCAGGAGATTATGGATAAGATTCCTGCAACAGGTTTCCCTGCACATCTTGATCTTCAAGATCAGGGTAGATTCTTTATTGGATACTATCATCAGAAACAAGAGTTCTTTACGAAGAAAGAGGAAGAGAATAAAGATTAAAATATTAACGTTAAAAAAATAAATATTATGGCTGAATTAAATAATAAAATTGATTTCGTTTACATTTTTGATGTTCAAGATGGTAATCCTAATGGAGACCCAGATGCAGGTAATCTTCCTCGTGTGGATGCAGAGACAGGTATGGGCTTAGTTACTGATGTATGCTTGAAGCGTAAAGTTCGCAACTACGTACAAGTAGCCAAGAACTTGGCAGATGGTTATGATATTTATATCAAAGAAAAGGCAGTCTTAGGAAGAGCACATATAGCTGCATTCAACGCATTGGGATACTCACTTGGCGAAAGAGTTACTCTGTCAATAGAGGAAAAGATGTATAATGAACTATCCGATTTGTCTTTACCAGAAGGAGTATCATTGGATAACGAGAATGATAGTTTTTCCGTCGTCTTAGAATCTGATATAGATAAAGACGAAGTTAAAAAGTGGCTAAAGGACATAACTGTTAGCTCTGAAACTATAAAAAAAATAAACGAGGCATTAAAGGCTTCTAAGCCTAAAAAAGTAACTCCTGAGGAACAAGAAGGTGGTAGAAAATGGATGTGTAAACATTTTTATGATATTCGTACTTTCGGTGCAGTACTATCATTAAAATCTGCTCCTAATTGTGGACAGGTAAGAGGTCCTATCCAATTTACTTTTGCTCGTTCTGTTGCCCCAATAGCTACAGCAGAACATTCTATCACACGTATGGCTGTGGCAACAGAAGATGAAGCGAAAAAACAAAATGGTGACAACAGAACTATGGGCCGTAAGGCTACAATCCCTTACGGACTCTATGTCTGTCATGGTTTTATCTCAGCCAATCTTGCCAAGCAAACAGGCTTTTCTGAAGAAGACTTAGAGCTTTTCTTTGAGGCATTGCAGAATATGTTTGACCAAGATCGTTCTGCTGCTCGTGGACTGATGAGCGCGCAAAAATTAATCGTATTCAAACATGATTCTGTTCTGGGTAATGCGCCAGCGAATAAATTGTTCGATTTGGTGAAGATTGAGAGAAATCCTAAAACGAATCCGGATGTGGTACCAAGATCGTTTAACGATTATAAGGTTACAATAGATATGGACTCAGTTCCTAGAGGTGTAACAGTTGAAGAATTGATTTAGTATCATCATGTATACTGAAGACGAAATGCTCATGTTGTCGGGGATACAGCACTTTATGTTCTGCCCCCGACAATGGGCTTTGATTCATATCGAGCAACAATGGGCAGAAAATAAACTGACGACAGAAGGGCAGATTCTACACAAGAATGTAGATAATCCCTTCTATCGTCAGAAAAATGGTGATGTTATCACACTTCGCTCCCTCCATATTGCCTCTAAAGAATTAGGATTGTATGGTATAACTGATGCAGTAGAACTTGTTCCAACTGATTCTTCAGAAGATGCTATAACTCATAATCGCTACAAAGGATATTGGAAACCATACCCTGTGGAGTATAAAAGAGGTCATCATAAGCCTGATGAAAGAGATGAAGTACAATTGGCTGCCCAGGCAATGTGTCTCGAAGAAATGTATGGTATCCATATTCCATACGGTGCATTGTATTATGATGAAGTAAAACATAGAGAAACAATTTCTATTTCTGAGTCATTAAGAAGTACGACTATTCAATGTGCCCGTCAGATGCATGAGGTATTTAAAAGCGGTATCTTGCCAAAAGCTAACAAACAGCACCATTGCAAGAATTGTTCTCTGGTAAATCTCTGTATGCCAGAAATGAGTGATTGTACTCTAGTATCAACCTATTTAAACAAGAATCTATATGAGGATATTACTTAATACATTATACGTGACCACACCTGAAGCCTATCTAAGTAAAGATGGGTTGAATGTTGTGATATCTGTGAAGCAAAACGAGATATTCCGTATTCCTATCCATAATATAGAGCAAATTATTACTTTTGGTTATATGGGGGCAAGTCCAGGATTGATGAAACTGTGTGCAGATAATAATGTTTCTCTAACCTTCCTTTCACCACAAGGAAGATATATCAGCCGTTCGCAAGGTCCGACTAGGGGAAACGTTTTACTGAGAAAAGCACAATATAAGAATTCTGATGAACCTAACTATGCTCTTCATCTCAGTAAACTTTTCATAGGAGGAAAAATCCAAAACTATCGTAATATCTTGCGTCGTTTTATTAGAGACAATGGAGATGATGAGGCTATAGAACGTGTTTGCGAGGAACTGCTTCGGTGCAAAAGAAGAGTTTTGAATGCTGAATCTATAGATAGTGTGAGGGGAATAGAAGGAGAAGCTGCCACTGCTTATTTTGGTGTATTCTCACGTCTTCTTCTAAACCAGAAAGAAGATTTTGTATTTGAAGGTCGCAATCGTCGTCCACCAAAAGATGCGATTAATGCGATGTTATCTTTCGTATATACTCTTATATGTAATGATATGACATCGGCTTTGGAGACTGTTGGCTTAGACCCATACGTAGGGTTTATGCATACTTTAAGACCAGGGCGTGCATCTTTATCTTTGGATATGATGGAGGAGTTGCGAGCATATTTGGGTGATAGATTGGTTCTATCTTTAATCAACAGAAAACAGATTACCATCAAAGATTTCATCAAGCAGGGTGACGAAGGTATCGTCATGACAGACTCGGGGCGTAAGATTATACTGTCTGCGTGGCAAAGCAGAAAGAAGGAACAGATTATTCATCCTTATTTAAATGAAAAGGTAAGTATTGGTCTTCTTCCTTATGTTCAAGTAATGTTGTTGGCGAGATTCATTCGTAAGGATATTGATGATTATCCAGTATTTTTAATCAAGTAGTGTATGTTTGTATTGATTACTTATGATGTAAACATTACCTCGGCTCATGGTGCGAAACGTTTACGCAATGTAGCAAGGGCGTGTTTGAATTACGGAAAGAGAGTTCAAAACTCTGTTTTTGAGTGTATTTTGACGGAATCTCAGTTTTTCGTATTGAGGGACCAGTTAAAAGGGATTATTGATACTGAACAAGATAGTATTAGGTTCTATATTCTTGGGAAAAATTGGAAACGTAAAGTTGAGACTTTGGGTAAGGATATGGGGCTTGACTTTACTGGTGAGCTTATCATTTAATGTATGAGGGTGCGAACCTATAGTATTGCAAAATAACCTATAGTTTCGCACCTTCTTAAAATCAGTGACTTACAAATATTATGCCTTTTATAATATTTTACGTGTAATTATTTTGCCATCTTTCGCAAAATAATTATCTTTGCATCATGATATTCAGCTATTTGCTGAATATGCAGTCACACCCTTCGTGGGTGTGTGGATTGAAACTATGAAAATTTCGGCTTTGCGTTCTGCTACTGCGTCACACCCTTCGTGGGTGTGTGGATTGAAACAGCCTATGATTGATAACTCTAATTTCCGCTCTCAGTCACACCCTTCGTGGGTGTGTGGATTGAAACCTAATCGGGTTATTAAAAAATATAATCGTAGAACGTCACACCCTTCGTGGGTGTGTGGATTGAAACTTGGGAACATGAATATCAATGGTATAAATGTATTGTCACACCCTTCGTGGGTGTGTGGATTGAAACGTGATTATTATGCACGTATTGACAAATACTATAGGTCACACCCTTCGTGGGTGTGTGGATTGAAACTTGCATATTACCATCGGTAACCTTTGTAGTCGTATGTCACACCCTTCGTGGGTGTGTGGATTGAAACCTAAAATCTGCTCTCGCTCTAGGCGAATCGTGGAGTCACACCCTTCGTGGGTGTGTGGATTGAAACCTGTGCAGCAACACGGCATTGAATACACGAATGGGTCACACCCTTCGTGGGTGTGTGGATTGAAACACCACGTTCAAAGATTTTATCGGTATCATAACTGTCACACCCTTCGTGGGTGTGTGGATTGAAACTTCCAAAGCCAACATGGTAGATAGAGACTTTTGAGTCACACCCTTCGTGGGTGTGTGGATTGAAACATCGCATCATTACCGAGAGAATGATGGAATATGAGTCACACCCTTCGTGGGTGTGTGGATTGAAACATCCTCAGGTTTTTTGCCCGTGTCTCCCTTAATATGTCACACCCTTCGTGGGTGTGTGGATTGAAACAAGAGCTATTCCTGCGTGGATATGCAGTATAAGGAGTCACACCCTTCGTGGGTGTGTGGATTGAAACCTCTTTGGTTGGTCTGCCAACACGCCGCTTGTCGGTCACACCCTTCGTGGGTGTGTGGATTGAAACTTGTGCAATAGATGCAGATGCCTGCTCCGGCTCGTGTCACACCCTTCGTGGGTGTGTGGATTGAAACTATCAATGTTCTGTAGATGTAAGACGAAAGAACGGTCACACCCTTCGTGGGTGTGTGGATTGAAACAATATTGAACATCAAAATCAAGAAATCAAATGACGTCACACCCTTCGTGGGTGTGTGGATTGAAACCCCTCTATCTTGCGTTTGACTATAACGCAAATATCGTCACACCCTTCGTGGGTGTGTGGATTGAAACTATTTTGTCAAGAAGAAAGCAACAAATAAAAAAGTCACACCCTTCGTGGGTGTGTGGATTGAAACAAAAAAGGCTGCTAAATATCAGTTGCAGGCTGCCCGGTCACACCCTTCGTGGGTGTGTGGAATGAAACAGAAAACAGATTTTATTTTCTGAGCCCACTTGAAAAAGTCATTTTTACGAAAACGTGCCATTGATTGTCAATAAGTTACAATGACAAAAAATATGATTCGGGACTTCTTTAAGTGGACTCAGTTTAGTATTATACAGCAATCTCTAGTTATAAGTGTTCAGAATGTGTCTCCTCCAGCCACAGCATTTGACTCCTTCGGTCACCGCATTCGACTCCTCCAGCCACCGCATTCGACTCCTTCAGCAATCGCATTCGTCTCCTTCGGTCACTGCATTCGACTCCTTCAGCCATCGCATTCGTCTCCTTCAGCCACAGCATTCGACTCCTTCAGCCACCGCAGCCGTATGTGTCAACTCAATGAAGTAGATGAAGTCGTGAAATGAAGTGGATGAGTTCGCATAATGAAGTTCATGATTTCTGCACAATTGCCAATACATGCGAATGGTAAAGTAAAAAGAAGTTTATTCCTACCTTTATGATTCTTATACGAAAATGTTTTTCTGTTTCTATTGCCACATCTGTCACCTTTGGTTTAACTCGCTGATTATAAGTGAATAATGCGTAGCGATAAGCGGTATTTCTGTTGCCACCTAATGCCACGCATTGCCACACTCTTTTTATGAGGGAATGAGATGGAAAATGAGTAGGTTATTTCCTAACTACCAGATACTCAGTACCAAATCTTGTTCTTCGGTTCTTCAAACCTTCTATATTCTGAAGCTCTCTGCCCAATTTCTGTATACTCGAAACCTGGAGAGATGAGCCGAATTTCTGCTTCAAAATGTCGAAAATAGCGGCTGCCATCAGGTATTCGCCATTTTCTGGGGTACTTGCAGGCTCGAAAACCTGCAGAAAACATTGCTTGATAGGGGAAATCTGCTCAAATTGTCTGTTATGTTGCATGATGATGGCGGTTTCCTTGGCGTCGAAATAGGATTTTTCGCCACGCTCCAGAGCTTGCAACAGCCTTAGCCGCAACATAAGCAAATCGGTTGCTTGAACCGACAATA